>Ga0209543_1000304_pt1 | contig 67689 bp, 54 predicted proteins | sample MesohylFT_FD_187296 | JGI IMG/M metagenome (GOLD analysis project Ga0209543, IMG submission 187296) | Host-associated microbial community of the marine sponge Aplysina aerophoba from Gulf of Piran - sponge mesohyl, lysed by freeze-thaw... | ecosystem: Host-associated > Porifera > Sponge >...
ACGCGCCCCGACACGCCCAACACCCCCCACACGCCCGCCGACACGCCCGCCACCGCACCCAACCCAGCCCCAGAACGCCCCCCAGCCAGGCCTACTGAAAGATCTGGGCTAGCCGTCTACTTCGCCGGCACGGTCCGCCACGATCTCGCGGCCGACGGCTCGGGCCTCATCCGAGATCCGGATGCGTTGGGCGTCGAAGCCCTCCCCCCGGGTGGCGTCGAGCGCCAGCCGCGACGTCGTGCCCAGCTTGTCGGCGGACGGATCCAGGGCGCTCCCGGGAAGACCGCCGATCACCATCATGTCCTGCTCGGGCTGGAAGTGGGTGGCCAGCGCCCAGAGCACCTCGGCGTCAGAGGTGATGTCGACATCCGCGTCCACGGCGACGACCGTCTTGAGGTACGGGTCCCAGCCGAGCAGCCCCAGCAGCGCCTGGCGGGCCTCGCCGGGGCGGCGCTGGTCGACGGCCACGTAGCAGTGGAAGTGCGTGCCCGAGTTCGGGTAGTGCACCCCCACGACTGAACCGAAGCGGTCCTTGAGGTTCGCGATCATCTCCGCCTCGCGGGGCACCCGCCCGAGGTTGAGATGCTCATGTGAGTTCCCGCCGACCACATCCACCCAGACCGCGCCGTTGCGCTGCATCACCGTGCACACGTCGATGCGGTTGCGGGTCGAGCGGTCCGAGGAGTACCCGGAGAACTCGCCGAACGGCCCCTCGTCCTCATCGGCGGCAGGATCGATCTCGCCCTCCAGCACGACCTCCGCCGACGCGGGGACGCGCAGGCCGTGCTTCGGTGTGCGCACCACCTGCAGGGGCTCGCCGAGGAGTCCTCCCGCGATCTCGCGCTCGTCGACGTCGAACGGGGCCCGGGCCGACGCGGCCAGCATGAACAGCGGGTGGGCGCCGATGACCATCGCCACGGGAAGCCGCCTGCCGGCGGCGGCGGCATCCTGCAGCAGGCGCCAGAGGTCTCCACGGGAGTGCAGGCTCGTGCCGAGCGATGTCGGGGAGGCGACGACCGAGCGGTGGTAGCTGAGGTTGCCCCGGCCGCCGGCGGAATCCTCGGCCACCACGATCCCGCTTGTGATGTAGGGGCCTGCGTCGGTCGCGAAATGGGTCAGCAGCGGCAACTCGAAGAGATCGATGCGGTCGCCGGCCTCGACTCGGCCGGTGACCGGACCGTCGTCGAGCTCGGCCATCTCCATCGAGTTTGCGGCCAGGTGCTGGTACCGGTCGTGGAGCTCGCCCGGGCGGGCGCCGAGCATCCGCTCGATCCGCACCCGGGACGCGAAGAGGTTGGTCACGACCTCCCGGTCGGCGCCCGTCACACACGGGAAGCGCAGCAGCGGATGCTCGCCCCGGTCGGCCAGCTCCCACACGACTGCGGTGATGTCCTGGTCCAGCGAGACCTCCCGGTCGACGGTGCGGACGTCGTCGGGATGCGCGGCCTCGTAGCGGCGGACGAAGTCCTGGAGGCTCTGGCCACCCATGTCGACCTATCGACTCGGGTTCCTTGAGGCCGTTGCCGATGGCACTGCCAGGCTTCTTGGTGCGATTTGTGTGGACTGGCTGCTCGAAACCATCCCGAGATTCCCGCTGGGCTCGCAAACAGCCACCCGAACCGACAACTCGCGGCTAGTCGGTGGGGGTGCCGTAGCGGCCGTCGGCGAGTTGTTGTTTGGCGTCATCGACGGTGGCGGGGGGCGCGGTGGGTGCGATGCCCACGAGCCGGGCGATGTTGTTGCCCATGTAGTCCTCGAGCTGGTCCTCTGTGGCGTTGATGCCCTGGGGGGCGTCATGGCACAGCACCTCGAGATGGGTGAGCCACATGCCGGGGTCGTTGGGCGGCGAGTCGGTGCCGAACACCAGGCGGTCCCGGGGCATCTCCTTGGCGAACTCCACGATGCGCGACTGCAGCAGCCAGCCCGACTCGCCGTAGACGTTGGGGGAGTCCATGATCATCCAGAACGCCTCGAAGCAGTACACGCCGCCGGTCTGGACCCCGAAGTGCCCGATGATGAACTTCACGTCGGGGAACTCCCGGATGATGGGGTAGAACTGCGTCGGGATCGAATAGGGCCCGTCACCGGTGTGGATCAGCACCACCACACCCAACTCGTCGCACTTGCGCATCACCGGGCGCAGCCAGTCCAACGCCCGGTCCGGTCGGTAGGCGTGCATGTTTGCGTGCAGCTTCAACATCTTGAACCCGTACTCGCGCACATGGAACTCCAACTCGGCGGCGCCGTTGTCGGGACCGAACCGCGGGTTGTAGTTGAAGTTGCCGATGAACCGGTCCGGGTAGCGCTGGGTCAACTCGGCCACATAGGCCATGTAGTCGCGAATGCCCTCGCGGCCCGAGCGTCCGCCGTCGCGCCACGCCGTGTTCCCCGGCGGGGGCTGGATGAAACCCATGTCGATGCGCCGCGGCTTGCCGTTGATCCAATACGGCCCGTCCATCATGGCCAGCATCCGCTCACCCGTGAACGGCTCGCCGGTGTGGCGCCAAGCCTCATCGACAACGTTGGTCGGATGCAGATGGGTGTCGATGATCATGCTGGAAGCTCCTTGCCGGTCGGGCCTGATAGTCCCACGGGTGCTCGGCGGCGGGCCAAACCGGTCGCTTTCAGGTCGGGTGGACTGCGGGCTGGGAGCCCGCGACACAACGCTGAAGGTAGCCCGCCAGCCGGTCGCGGTCCAGGTTCTTGCCGATGAAGACCGCCCTGCTGTCGCGGTGGGGACCCTCCCACCGGTCGAGGTCGTGCATCTCGAAGATCCGGTGCACGCCCTGCAGCGCGACCCGCCGGTCGTTGCCCGCGATGGCGAGCACCCCCTTCCAGCGCAACAGGTCGGCGCCGTGGGCGGCTGCGATCTCTCGGGCCGCGGCCTCCACCAGGCCCCCGTCGAGCTCCCCGACGATCCTCACCGCGAGGCTCTCCACGGCGGGATCGTGGCTGTGCACAAAGTGGTTCTCCAGGAACGAGGGCTCGGCTGCGGCCCGTTGCGAGATCTCGAACGCCTGGATGCCAAGGATCGCGTCCAGGTTCACCCGCGCGTAGCTCGACCGATCGATCTCGGATCGCTGGTTCAGCTTCCTGACGCGCTGCTCGATCCGCTCGACCGTGCCGTCATCGACCAGGTCGACCTTGTTCACGATGATCCGGTCGGCGCTGATGATCTGGTCGACGGCCTGGCTGTTGATGCCGTCGTAGCGGACATCGTCGAGGTGCTGCTCGATGTGCTTGGAGTCGATCAACGTGACGATGGCGTCCAGGGCCACCTCGTCCAGGATCTCGTCGTCCACGAAGAAGGCCTGCGCGACGGGCATCGGGTCGGCGAGACCGCTGGTCTCGATGAGGATGCAGTCGATGCGGTCACGGCGGCCCATCAGCTTCCGGATCACCTCGAGCAGGTCGCCGCGCACCGACGCGACGCAGCAGATGCAGCCGTTGCTCATCTCGTAGATCTCCTCATCGGAGGAGACCACCAGGTCCGAGTCGATGCTGATCTCGCCGAACTCGTTCTCGATGACGGCGATGCGCTTGCCGTGGTTCTCGCGCAGGATGTAGTTGAGCAGCGTCGTCTTGCCCGACCCCAGGAAGCCGGTCAGGATGGTCACCGGCAGCTTCGCCGACCGACGGGTGGCAACAGTCATCGAAGCGCCGGCTGTGTTTCCCGCTCTTGTTCGCTGCGCTCACGGGCCGCTCGGGCCACGGCCTCGCTCTGCGCCTCGCGATCTCCGTACAGCGGTGCGCCCACCCGCTCGGCCTCTAGCGCTCCGGTTCGGGGGGCCAGTCCTGGACTTCCTGGTCGATGCGGTTCCAGAAGGCCTGGCGCACTGCCCTCCTGAGTCGATCCTGGCCCCGCAGGCTTCCGCCGATCACGTTCTCGACGGCGTAGAGCAGATCGCCGTCGAGCGACTCCGGTATGCGGGGCCGCTGGTCGAGCAGGGCGTCGAACTCGTCGTCGCTGGCCCGGTACAGCCAACTCTCGGCGAACTCGGCCGCGGCCGCGGCCACCGAGTCGACGGGATCGTAGGTGTCGGAGGCGGCGTCGTCGGGAGCCCGGCGGCGGCGGATGAACCTCGAGAGGTCGTCCTTGGTGAGCTGGATCACTTCGTCCGCCTCGCTCGCCAGGCTGGCCGTCGGGTCCCCCCGCCCGTCGCGCGACGCGATATTGATGAGCGTGACTCGCAGCCCCTGATCCTGGACCTCCCTGACCGTGTCGATGAGGTCCTCGTCAGCCGCCAGCAGGAACGCGTCGCAGATGGCCCGCTCCCGGGCCAGCGTGGCGAGGTCGCGCTTGATTGCCTCGTTCAGCGGCGTCTGCTGCGCGGGGTCGCCCCGCTGGAGCCGGAGCTTCATGTTGGGAAGGGTGGCGATGAGCTGCTGGGCCGAGGTCGGCACCCCGTCCTTGGAGGTGTCGTACCAGTAGGTGCGCAGGGGTTGGAGATCGCAGGCGTCGGTGGCCAGGCCGACCAGGAAGTCGTTCGCGCCGAGCCCGTACAGGAGGATCTCCTGACGCTCAGGGCTGTTGCAGCACAGCATCCCGCCCTCCGCGTAGAGGTACTCAGCGTCAACAAAGATTGCGTAGCGGTCCACGCAGCATCACCCCCCGCGCGAGGAAGAAGTCCGGCCGGACCTCACGCGCCCCCGGCGCAGTGCCCTCTCAGAACCTGCAGCATAGCCGGTGATCGCAGCGCTAGCCATCGTGTACGCCCCCTGGGACTCGAACCCAGAACCTGCGGATTAAGAGTCCGTTGCTCTGCCAAATTGAGCTAGAGGCGCTCGTGCGACGGGCCAGGATAGCGCACCGCCGACAGTCCCGCCCCCGCCTGCAGGGCAGGAGGGAGGGGTACGGGTGACCGAGGGGAGTCGAACCCCCGACCTCCGGGACCACAACCCGGCGCTCTAACCGACTGAGCTACGGCCACCATGTCCGCCGAAGCGGAGACCCGCAAGCCTACCGACCGCTGGAGCCCGGTCGAACGCGCGCGCCCGGGTGCCGTCCCGACCCGGCGGTAGCCTTGGGCCGCCCCCGTAGCTCAAATGGATAGAGCGGAGGGTTTCTACCCCTCAGGTTGCGGGTTCGAGTCCTGTCGGGGGCGCGTCTGGGACGGGTCACACCTAGCGTGCCCGACCCCTGACACCAAGCGCCCGGGAGGGTTCTGAGAGGGTGTCTTGGCCCCGTCTTGGGCGAGGCCACCGGAAGACGGACGGGTCCAGGGATGCGGAACCGTCTGTCGCACAGGTTCGCGTTGGCCGGGTCAGTGTGCACGAACAGGATGTAGGCCCGAACCGGATGACTGCTGCCCAATGCGCACCAGTTGGCGCAATGAGATACACTCAAGGTATGTCCAGCCTGGCCAGGATGCGCCCGGGCGAGGTGCGCGAACGTCTCCTTGCTGAGGGCAGGTGCTTCGCGTCGAGGGCGCGGCTGTGCGCGATGCTAGGCGTCGCCGCCGAGGCGCTGCCGAGTTCGTTGCGGCGGGCGGTCGCCCGGGGGGACTTCGTAAGGGTCTGCCGCGGGGGCTGGGTGGCCCGCGACGACCTCTGCAAGAGCACGGCGCGGCCGCTGCCGGATCTGGAGCTGTACGTCGACGACATGATGCGCCACCTCGGGCATCGCTACTATCTGGGGTTCAACGCGGCCGCTGCCGTTCATGGCGCTGTGCGCCGCGGCTTCTCGAACACAGTGGTCGTTACCTCCGCACGGACCGTGCATCGCACCGCTGCACGCCGAGGCGAGTGCAGCACCATGGTCGTCACCTACATGCACAGCGCGGCCCCCCACCGCCGCGGCTTCGACCGGCGGCGGTTGCCCGAGGGCTTCTATCCGCCTGAGACGTTCGTGAACTACTCGACTCCCGAGGTCACCTTCCTGGACATGGTTCACACCCCGGCGCAGGCTGGGGGACTCGACCAGGTCGCGACGGTCGCCCTCGACCTGGTGGAGGGCGCCTGCCTCGACCTCGAGGTGCTGGCGGCCCAGGCGCTCACCTACCCGCAGTCCGTGCGCCAGCGCGCCGGGCACATTCTCGACGCCGTGTCCAGAGTCGCCGACGGCGTCGTGGACACCGATCCGCTGGCCGCAACGATCAGCGCGACGGTGGCCGTCACGCCGCTGATGCCCGGTGTGGACCGTTTCTTCGCGCCCACCTGCGACGACGACCCCATCGCCGTCGACGCCCGCTGGCGGGTGCGGGTCAACACCCGGTTGGACCCCGACGGATGATCACCCCAGCCGACGCCGCCGCCTGGCAGAACGCCAGCCCGGTCGCGCTGAACGCGGCGCAGGCCGAGCAGGAAATGCTGCTGAGGCGCCTGATCATCGAACTCGGCAATGACCCGCTTCTCGCCGGCACCGTCGTCTGTTCCGGGGGGCACGACACTGCACCCCCAGCGGGTTCAGCCTCCAGCAAGCGCAGAACGTGTATCTCGGCATCGTGGACGAGGTCGAGAAGATCCTCAAGACCCAAGAGCCGCCGCAATGACCATGGACCAGACGACACCGCGGTTGTGCGGCAAGGGCAACTGAGACCGAAGAGGTGTCCGTGGATGCAGCCGGGCGAGCAGCGAAGGTGGTGCCATTCATGCTGAGACGGCCTGCCAGCGTTCGGTCTGACCCACCCGTGTCGGAGTTGTCCCTGTCGAGCGATGACGGGAGAATCCGCGAATGGGTGGCCCAAGCCCATGAGCGCACCGCCGTGGAGGCCATCGAGTCGCCGCCCGGGTTCGTCGCGGACTGCGACGCGGCCCCCGGGGCGCTGGCCTTCGCCAGCACCGCGGAAGCAGCGATCGAGGAAATGCGCTCAGTCCTGCTCGGCTGGGCAAGCCTCAGAGTCGAACGCGGCCACGACCTCCCGGTCCTACCTGCGGCTCTCGAGGTGGGGTTTCGAGTCCCTCGTCCCGAACCGGGCGGCGAGCCGGGCGCTGCTGGAACTGGTGGTTGGACCTCAGGTCGGCAAGCGGCCGACCGAGTGGTTGACACGGCCGCACACCCGTGCGGGGGCTCCCTGTGATATCGTTGCAATGCAACACGATCCGGGAACACTCAAGGGTGATCGCAAGTGTCGGCACACGGCCATGACATACATCAGACGCACCGCACGCCGGCAAGCGGTTCCGTCTCAGAGAGGCGCGACAGCCGCCGCGGCGGGGTAGCCGAAGAGCCGCAACCTCGGATTGGGCGGTCCTGCGTCGACGAGTGGGTCGCTGAGGCGTTCACGCGCACCGTTGTGGATAAGATCGACTCCCCTCCGGGGTTTCTCGCTGACTGTGTTGTGGCCCCGGGCGCTATCACCGTCGGTCGCAGCGAACAAGAAGCACGAGACGAGATGCGCTCAGCTCTAACTGACTGGGCCAACCTCAGAGTCGCCCGCGGCTACGACCTGCCGGAGCTTCCCAGCCGCGCCGCCGCGCCCTGACTGTGGGTGCCGGCTTCTCCCGATCTCGCGCCGCAAGTTCATCAAACGGCTCAAGGGGCTCGGCTTCGACGGGCCGCACGCTGGCACCAGACATGCATACATGGTCAAAGGGCCTCACCAAGTGCGGGTCCCCAACCCCCACGAAGGCGACATCGGGGTCGAGCAGCCCTCCCGGATACTCAAACAGGCAGACATCTCGCGAGACGAGTGGCTGGGATCGAGATAGACGACGCACACCTGGGTTCCCGTCTTTGGCGATCTCTGCTGGCAGCTCCGGCGGGCAGCCTGGATGGCCGGCCGCGGCACAACGATCCGATCTCGACCCGGCGCAGGAAGAGCGTCCACCTCGCACGCGGAAGGTCGCGGGTTCGACTCCCGCCTTCTGCGTACTGCCCGTACGCGAGTCAAGTGTCGCCATGTACAGCACGAAGCCGCCGGAGATGACACACGCCGTCACAAGTGTCACTATGTGCGCTGGGGCGGACGTGCTCGGCCTGGGCCGCGGTCAGCGTGCTCGGCGGACGTGCTGGGGCGGCGACGGACTCGGGCTGGACGGCGCTTTGAGGGGTAGGGGGGGCAGGTCGCCATAGCCGTTGCGCTGTCCGGCGCGCCCGCCCCCGGCGCGCGAGTTCCAGTTCCGCCCCAGCCACGACGTGACCTCGTCCTCAAGGACCTGCGGCAACACAAGCCGCGCCGACAGGCCCATCACCTCCTCTGGGACCTCCGCGATGTCACGTCCCGAACCGAACAACTCGTCGATCTCGGCGCGGACAGCTTCTGTGGGCGATACTCGTGCAGACACAGGCGTAGGCTCCCTCGTGAGCAGGCAACTTGCTGAAGGAACCTACGCCCACACCGCTATTACACCTGCGATGGGACGCCACCGTGGCGAACCGTCAAGTCCGACGCCGGGGCCGGCGCCGCCGCCGCTGTGCACCCACATCGGCGTGCGCTCGAAGCGCCGCTGCGTGCTGGCATACGGGCACGCAGGCGACGACCGCTACAAGCGCTGAGCGGAACCCCTTGCTCGGCGGGATGTCCTGACCGGTGCATGCCGATCCACATCGAGGGCGCACAACAGCGTTCGAGCGGATGCGTATCGTCGTTCGGTCTGGCCCACCCGTGTCGGAGTTGTTGTCCCTGTCGGGCGACGACGGGAGAATCCGTGAATGGGTGGACCGGGACCATGAGCGCACCGCCGTATGGGGCGCTCTGGGTGGTGTGAGCGTGTCGGAGCCGACGCTGGGTCCGCTTCTCGCCGGCACCGTTGTCTGTTCGGGGGCCACGACACTGCACCCCACCGGGGCATCAGCGGCATCGTTGATCGGCGCTGCCGCGCCATAAGCGTCATAACGCGGTAGCTATCCAGGGGTGGTAGGCTGGCGAGCATGACAGATGCAACCCTCGCACCGGTCGCCTACAGGGACGGCTCAGCCGCTGCCGCTGTGCGCGACTGGGTGGTCGCCTTGCCGGACTGGTCGCTTTTCGAGGCGAGCGATGTGCCCGGCCCGCGGCCGGTGGCAGCCAAGACGCTCAGCCAGATGGCCGCCCGCGACCTGCGACTGGAGCGTGTCGCTCAAGGCATCTACATCAAGGTCAACAACCCCTGGCGCAAAGGCATTCTTGTCTATGACCGAGGCCGGGTGGCCATGGCCATCGCGGGCCCGGGTTCCGGCTACGGGGGGCTGACCGCAGTCAACAAGGTGGGCTGGAACTGGCAGCCCACCGTTCGCCTGCGGATAGCGGCGGTGGGGCGGGCCCCTCGGGCGAACGTCAGGGCCTGTGAGTTCTCGTCGAGAGCCAACGAAGCCCGCCGGGAGCTGACATGGGCCGAGGTGACGGTGCTGGAGGCGCTGCGCTACTCGACCTTCGCTGAATGGGCCTGGGACGAATGCGTCGCGATCATCGCTGACGGCTCCGCGATGAGACGCCTCGGCCCGGACGCGCAGGTGCGCCGCGACGCTCTGCGCGAAGTCGGGGAGCGCGAACCGCGCGCCACTGACAGATTCCGGCGCCGGTTGCGCAGCCTCACAGACTCCATGCCCGCCGCAGTCGCCAGCGGATGCCAGCGAAAGACCCATGCCCACACGAGGCCATAGGCGGCCCGGTTCGTCGGGCCTGGTGGGGCCGATGACCGGCAGCCCTCACGGCGGATCAACCCCTGTCCCCAGCCCCTGGCCGGGCGTAGCCGACAGCGCAAGTGGACGCCTGTGCGACAACGTCGCAGACTTCGGGAGTGTGCTCAACGCAGCAACCTCGCGGTTCGTGGGCGATGAGAGCACCATCGTCCGCGACTATCACATGTGCCGCACACTGCGTGCGCTGTTCACCCAGCACCCGCCCGGCACGATGTTCGAGGATCGCTACAACGACCACAAGCACCGGTTCGTCTCGTCCCCGGTTGGTGAACTGCTCTTCACCGGCGGGTCGTCACTCACAAACGCCTATCAGCTGGCCGACCGCATCTCAGAGGACATCGACCTCTCCGTTGCGCTCACCACCGAGGTCGAAGCCAAGAACGCGCGCGGCCGGATCCGGCGGCTCGCTGTCACCGACGCCGCCAGGGCATGCTCGCCGGAACTGCCTGACGATGCCCACAACACCCGAACCACCGGCGGAGACGTAGGCCGGCGGGTCATCACCATGGGCGACGCCCACAACTATCTCGTCGCAGAGTCGAGCATCATCCGACCCTTCGACGAGGATCTGCAGGCCGAACTCGACGCCGCTTGCGGCCGGCCGTTCGTTGTCGCCCGGGTCGTGCCTTGCCAGTCGTTGATGGGACGTGCCGCCGATCCGACCGTGGTCGACACATACCCCGACCTCGCCGCCTTCGAGTTGACCGCGCTGTGCGTGCCGTTCACCGCCGCCAACAAGTTCCTGGCCTTGCATAAGCGCGCCATGGCAGAAGAACCAGACGACCACGCTCTCATCGAGCTACAGAAACGCGGCCGCGACATCTACGACCTGTGGAGCATCGCTCAGTCGCCGGCACATGCCGCTGAGACTCGCGCCACGTTGCCGATCCTGGCTCGCCACATCCAGGCCAAGGGCGCCACCAAAGAGCCGCACCCCAGGCCCGACGCGGGGTTCTCCACCAGCCTGGCATTCCAGCCCGGCACCCCGCAGTATCAGGCACTGGCAACCGGCTACGACGCCGTCGTCACCGACCTCGTGTGGGGCCGCAGACCGGCATCGTTCGACGACGCCGTGTCCACCATCAAGACACTCGATCAGCCGCCGGGCGCAGCGCCTCCACCGGGAGACGGTTCTACGGCCCGCAGCGCAGCCGAGGCCACTCGCGCCGACGGACGCGATGCGGGCAGCGCGCCGCTTCCAAACGAGGAAACGCGCCCAGTCCTGCACGGCAGGGCAAGCCTCAGAGCCGAACGCGGCCACGACCTCCCAAACCTGCACCACGACGCCGCTACCCGCTAGCGGTGGCAGCCCGGCTCACTCCGATCTCGCGTCGGCGGCTCATCAAGCGGCGCCGGCGGCTCGGATGGGATGGCCCACCCACCAGGAGTTCACACGTCCCGCGGGCGCGGTGTCGGAGCCGGGCGTCAGAACTGGGCCTGCTCGGTGCTGCCCTCCAGGGCCAGCGTCGACGCGGTGCCGCCGGAGATCACCGTGGCCACCTGGTCGAAGTACCCGGCGCCGACCTCGCGCTGGTGGCGGGTCGCGCTGTAGCCCAGCGCCTCCATCTCCATCTCGCGCTGCTGGAGCGCGACATAGGCGGTCATGTCGTGGCGGTGGTAGGCGTGGGCCAGCTCGAAGGCCGAGGCGTTGAGCGCGTGCCATCCGGCCAGCGTTATGAACTGGAACACGTAGCCCATGGCGCCCAGCTCCTTCTGGAACACCGCGATCTCGGCGTCGTCTAGGTGTGCCCGCCAGTTGAACGACGGCGAGCAGTTGTAGGCCAGCATCTTGTCCGGATACACCTCGTGGACCGCGTCCGCGAACGCCCTCGCCTCGTCGAGGTCGGGGGTGGCCGTCTCGCACCACAGCAGATCGCAGTAGGGCGCATAGGCGAGGCTGCGACCGATGGGCGCCTCGAGCCCGGGCTCGGTGACGAAGAACCCCTCGGCGGTCCGCTCCCCGGTGAGCCTGGCCCGGTCCCGCTCGTCCATGTCGCTGGTGACGAGGCCCGCGCTCAGGGCGTCGGTGCGGGCGATCACGATCGTCTCGGCGCCCATGACGTCAGCGGCCAGCCTGGCCGCCCTGAGCGTCGACAGGTGCTGGGAGGTGGGAACCAGCACCTTGCCGCCCATGTGGCCGCATTTCTTGGCCGAGCTGAGCTGGTCCTCGAAGTGGACCCCGGCCGCGCCGGACTCGATCATCGCCTTCATGAGCTCGTAGGCGTTGAGCGGCCCGCCGAAGCCCGCCTCGGCATCGGCCACGATGGGCAGCATGTAGTCGCGGCTGGGGTGTCCCTCGGTCTCGCTCCACTCGATCTGGTCGGCCCGGCGCAGGGCGTTGTTGAGCCGGGACACCACCGACGGCACCGAGTTGGCGGGGTACAGCGACTGGTCCGGGTACACCTGCCCGGCGAGATTGGCGTCGCCGGCCACCTGCCAGCCCGACAGGTACAGCGCGGGCAGATCCGCCTTGGCGAACTGGATGGCCTGGCCCCCGGTCATGGCTCCGAGGGCGTGCACGTAGTCCATGTCGTGCAGGCGCTGCCAGAGCTTCGACGCGCCGGAGCGCGCCAGCGTGCACTCCGGCATCACCGAGCCCCGCAGTCTCACCACGTCGGCTGCGGAGTAGTCGCGCTGCACGCCCTCCCAGCGCGGGTTGGTGGCCCAGTCCTGCTCGACGGCCTCGACCTGCGTCGCGAAGCTCGGACCGGCATTCGGGATGCTCGCCATCTCCTCGACCTCCTGCTGGAGCGGTGGCACCGGCCACCGCCGACGATGTCGTGGAACCAATCGTCGTCCCGCCCGACGATGATTGTCGACAGTCCTGCCATGCAGACAAGCCTCAAAGTTGTCGTCCTGGGCAAGATCTGCGATTCTTTCTCCCATGACTGCCGAACCCGACCTGCTCGTGCTCGGCCGCCGCCTGCGCCACGCCCGGCGCAGCCAGGGCCTCACTCTCGCGGGCCTGGCCGAACGCACCGGCCGCCCGCCCGCCTACCTGTCCCGGCTGGAGAACGGGAGAGTGGAGCCCCGACTCGGCGTGCTGGGCGACCTCGCCGACGCTCTGGGGACCACGACCGCCGACCTGCTCACCGACGCCCCGCCCGACCGCCGCGCCGAGCTGGAGCTGGCCCTGCTGAGGATCCAGGACGATCCGGCCTACCGGGAGCTGGGCCTGCCCGCCCTCAAGCCGTCGGCACGCCTCGGCGACGACGTCCTCGAGCACCTGGCAGCCCTCGGTCGGGCGGTCTGCGAGCGGGCGGGCAGACCCGCCGACGCCACCGAGAGCGCCCGGCGGGCCAACTCGGCGCTGCGCCACCAGATGCGCGACCGGAACAACTACTTCGCCGACATCGAGGCGATCGCCGCCGAGGGACTGTCGCTGGCCGGCTACCCCGGCTCGGGCCCGGTCAGCGAGCGGGTCCTCACCGAGCTGGTGAGCAGCTACGGCTTCCGCATCCAGCGTGTGGCCGGGCTCCCCAGGACGGCCCGCTCGATCACCGACACCCGAGACAGGGTGATCTACATCGGCGACCAGGACGACGTGAAGGTCCGCCAGGCCCGATCGGTGGTCCTTCAGACCCTCGGCCACTTCGCCCTGGAGCACTCGGACACGGCGGACTTCGGCAACTACCTCCGCCAGAGGATCGAGTCGAACTACTTCTCCGCGGCGGTGCTGGCGCCCGAGGGACCCGCCGTGGACCTGCTGAGCGAGGCCAAGCGCCAGAGCGACATCAGCGTCGAGGACCTCAAGGAGACCTTCTACATCTCCTACGAGATGGCCGCGCACCGCTTCACCAACCTGGCCACCGTCCACCTCGGACTGCCGGTCCACTTCCTGCGGACCGACGCCGAGGGAGTGATCTCGAAGGCGTACGAGAACGACGGGCTGCCGTTCCCGGAGACCGCCGACGGCGGGCTCGAGGGGGAGCGCGTCCCCCGCCAATGGGGAGCCCGCCAGGCCTGGGGCGCGCAGGGCCACTTCCTGCTGCACGAGCAGTACACCGTGCTCGATGAGGGGGAGTACTTCTGCCTCACCTACATCGAGACCGAGAACGACCGCTACCCGTGCGCGATCACGCTCGGCACGACCGCCGAGCACGCCCGGCACTTCCGCGGCTCGCAGACCCTGCGGCGCGAGCACGCCCGCTCCAAGGATGTCGAGCCGGACCCGCGGCTCGTGAGCGAGTGGGAGGGCGTGGCCTGGCCCTCGGCCGCGGAGCGCAGCCACGTGCTGTCGGCCCTGCCGCCCTCGCAGCGGTCCTTCCTGCCGTTCCCCGGGATCGACCTGCTCGACGTCTACCGATTCCTCGACCGCCAGAGGCGCCGCCGGCGACCGGCAGGCTAGAGGCCGAGCGGGGCCCCGTCCCGGCCGGGCGCCGGGGCGCGATTGCTGTCGGGGCGACCCTCGTCGTGTAGCCTCCGGTGTAGACACCACGCATGTCCGAGACCGCCGCCACCATCCGCGTCCCCGCCAACCACCTGCTCGGACCCTTGGTGGGCGAGCACGATGCGAACCTCAAGCAGTTGGAGAGCGCCTTCCCCGGCAGCCGCATCCATCTGCGGGGCAACGAGGTGAGCGTCCTCGGGGACGAGGCCGAGACCGTCGCCCGGCTCTTCGAGGAGCTGATCCTGCTCCTCGAGCACGGCCAGCGCCTCGATGTGCGCACCATCGACCGCACGATCGACATGGTGCGCAGCAATGTCCGAGCCTCGGAGGTGCTCACCCATGACGTGCTGCGCACCGCCGGGGGCCGGATCGTGCGCCCCAAGTCGGCGGGACAGAAGCGCTATGTGGACGTGATGGGCCAGAGCGTGATCACCTTCAGCATCGGGCCGGCCGGCACCGGCAAGAGCTGGCTGGCGGTGGCCATGGCGGTCAGGGCGCTCCACAACGACGAGGTCAGCCGGATCATCCTCACCCGGCCCGCGGTGGAGGCGGGGGAGAGGCTCGGATTCCTGCCGGGGGACCTCATGGCCAAGGTCGACCCGTACCTGCGTCCGCTGTACGACGCCCTGTACGACATGGTCGGCAGCGAGGGAATGGAGCGTCTGCTGGAGCGGGGCGCAGTGGAGGTGGCGCCGCTGGCCTTCATGCGGGGCCGGACGCTCAACTCGAGCTTCATCATCCTGGACGAGGCCCAGAACACCACGCCCGAGCAGATGAAGATGTTCCTGACCCGCATCGGCTTCGGCTCCCGGGCGGTCGTGACCGGCGACGTGACCCAGGTCGATGTCGACGGCGGGCGCAGCGGCCTCGTGGGCATAGAGAAGCTCCTCGGGAGCATCGAGGACATCGGGTTCGTGCATCTCTCCAGCCGCGACGTGGTGCGCCACCGCATCGTCGCCGACATCGTGACCGCCTACGACAGGGCCGGGGCGACGCCGGGGGGATCCGGCTAGATGGCCGCAGCCACCTCTGGCGCGGTGGTCAATGCCCTCGACGAGCGATCCCAGCGAGATCCGGAGCGCGACGGGCTCCTGGCCGAGCGGTGGGCCGGTCTGGCTGAGGCGGTGCTGCGGGACGAGGGTGTGGGACGGGGCGAGCTGGGCCTGCGCTTCGTGGATCCCGGAGCCATGTCCGAGCTCAACTCGAGCCACATGGGCTCGCCCGGGCCGACCGACGTTCTCGCCTTCCCCATAGACGGGGCGGGAGACGGGGCGGGCGGCTCGGTCCACGTCCCCGAGCAGGTCCCGCTGCTGGGAGACGTCGTGGTGTGCCCCGCCTATGCCGCCGAGCAGGCGCCGGACCACGCCGGCGGCGGCCACGACGGCAGCCTCGGCGACGAGCTGGCGCTGCTGGTCGTGCACGGGGTGCTGCACGTGCTGGGGTACGACCACCAATCCGACGCGGACGCGGCGGCCATGCAGGCCCGCGAGCGGCAGCTCCTGGCCGCGCACTACCGGCGGTGAGCGACCCGACGTCCGCCGCAGGGGCGCCGCGGCGCCACGGAGCGGCCGCGGCCCTGCGCCGGCGATTCCGCCTCCTGCCGGGCCGGGGCCGCGCCGACGCTCCGCCGGTCAGCGAGGACGAGCTGATCGCGCTGACGGACGCCGCCGCGGAGGCCGACACGATCGAGGACGCCGAGCGCGACATGATCGCGTCCGCCCTGGCGCTCGACCGCACGGTCGTGCGGGAGGTCATGGCCCCCCGAGCCGACATGGTGACCGTGGACGCCGCCGCGACGGTGACCGCCGCGCTGGAGGTGGCCATCTCCCGCGGGCTGAGCCGCCTCCCGGTGCGCCGCGACAACATCGACGACATCGTGGGGGTCGTGCTGTTGAAGGACCTGGCCCGCACCGAGCGCTCCGGTGGGGGCGAGGGCCCGGTGCACGAGTCGATGAGGCGGGCGATGTTCGTTCCCGAGACGAAGCGGGTGGATCAGCTGCTCAAGGAGATGCGCACCGCGGGCGGGCACCTGGCGATCGTGGTGGACGAGTACGGGGGCACAGCCGGGCTCGTCACCCTCGAGGACCTCGTCGAGGAGCTCGTCGGTGAGATCGTCGACGAGTTCGACCGGCCCGAGCCGCTGCTGGAGCCGCTGGCGGGCGGGGAGGCGCTGGTCCACGGCCGCATGCCGGTGGACCAGCTCAACGCGCTGGTCGGGGCAGCCCTCCCCGACGACGACTGGGACACGGTGGGCGGCCTGATATTCGGCACCCTGGGCCATGTGCCCGAGGTGGGCGAGACGGTGGAGGTCGACGGCCTGAAGCTCCAGGTCGAGCACATGCAGGGCCGCCGCATCACCCGGGTGCGGCTCACCCGCACATGACGGCCCACCCGCACATGACGGCCCACGATCCCGCCTCCGGCTCGCATCGCTGCGGGTTCGTGGCCCTGGCGGGCCGACCCAACTCGGGCAAGTCGACGCTGGTGAACCGGATGATCGGGCAGAAGGTGTCGATCACCTCCAGCAGGCCTCAGACCACCCGGACGCCCGTGCGGGGCGTGCTGACCCGCCCCGGCGCCCAGATCGTGTTCGTGGACACGCCCGGCATCCACAAGCCCCAGACCGCCCACGGGCGCAGCCTGAACGCGGTTGCGTCGGAGGCGCTGCACGACGCCGACGTGGCGTGCCTTGTGATCGACGCGTCGGCCCCCTTCGGGCGGGGCGACGCGTTCATCGCCGGGTCGCTGCCTCCAGACTCTGTGGTGGTGGTCACCAAGTCCGACCTCGTCGGCCCCTCGGCGATGCTCAAACAGCTCGCCGCGGCGGCTGAACTGGACTTCGAGGCCTATTTCCCGGTCAGCGGCCGCACCGGGGAGGGCGTCGACGCCCTCGTCGATCACCTGGTCGCGCGGCTGCCCGCGGGCCCGGCTCTGTACGAGCCCGGCACCGTGTCGGACCGCTCGGAGGCGTTCTGGGTGGCCGAGCTGGTGCGCGAGGAGCTCCTGAAGTCGACCCGCCAGGAACTGCCCCACTCGATCGCGACCCGGGTCACCGACTACGAGTGGCCGCTGATCCGTTGCGAGATACTGGTGGAACGCCAGTCCCAGAAGGCCATCGTCATCGGCAGGGGCGGATCGACGCTCAGGGCGGTGGGCACTGCGGTGCGCTCCCAACTTCCCGACGGGGCCTACTTGCAGCTCGCGGTGAGGGTGGACAAGAACTGGCAGCGCCGAGCGCAGGCCAGCCACTACGCCGCGCAGTAAGGGGCTGGGTTCCGCAATGGGTACCGCCTCGGCGGGCCAGGCGGTAGGTTCACAATGGTGATCACTGCCGAGCTGGATCTGGACCGCGTCCCCGCGCACATCGCGTGCGTGATGGACGGCAACGGCCGCTGGGCCCAGTCCAGGGGCCTGCCCCGCACCGAGGGCCACCGGGCCGGCGAGGAGGCCCTGTTCGACGTGGTCGAGGGCGCTCTGGACATCGGCGTGGAGTGGCTGACCGTGTACGCGTTCAGCACCGAGAACTGGCGCCGTCCCGCCGCTGAGGTGCGCTTCCTGATCGAGTTCAACGAGGACATCCTGCTGCGCCGGCGCGACGAACTGCACGAGCGGGGCGTGAGGATCCGGTTCGTGGGCCGCCGCGACCGCCGGGTGCCCAAGCGCCTGCTCGACCTGATGGACGACACCACCGAGCTGACCGAGCACAACAGCCGCATGACCTTCACCATCGCCTTCAACTACGGGGGCCGGGCCGAGATCGTGGACGCAGTCCGGGCGGTCGTCGACGCGGGGATCTCGGCCGACCGGATCACCGAGCGCACCATCGCCCGCCGGCTGTACGACCCCGAGATGCCGGAGCCGGACCTGATGATCCGCACGTCCGGGGAGTTCCGCACCTCCAACTTCCTGCTGTGGGAGCTGGCCTACAGCGAGCTGTACTTCACCGACACCGCCTGGCCCGACTTCCGGCGGGGCGACCTCTTCGAGGCGATCAGGGCCTACCAGGAGCGCGAGCGGAGATTCGGCCGAGTGTCGCCCAACGGAGCCTCCAAGGCGAGCACCACCAACGGCGACGGCTGAGAGCGGCCGCGAATAGGTGAGGACCTGTCACGTGGAAGCGGTGTCATTCCCGCTCTTGTTCGCTTCGCTCACGGGCCGCTCGGGCCACGGCCTCGCGCCGCATGTACCGCGAGGTCCCGCCTGTTCGCTCGGCCTCTGACTCCCATGGGCCTCTACCGCGACGAGGCCGTGGTTCTGCGCACGTGGAAGCTGGGCGAGGCCGACCGCATCGTGAGCCTGCACACCCTGGGCAACGGCAAGGTCCGGGGCGTGGCCAAGGGGGTGCGCCGCACTCGCTCGAAGTTCGGCGCCCGGCTGGAACCGGCCTGCCATGTGGCTGTCCAGCTCTACCGGGGCCGGGGCGACCTCGACACCGTCACCCAGGCCGAGACCATCGACCGGTTCGCGAGCCTCCGGTCCGATCCCGACCGGTTCGCGCGGGCCTCGGCGATGTTGGAGGCGGTCGACCAGCTGGCGCCCGAGGCCGGGGGTGATCCCGACCGCCACGTGATGCTGGTTCGGGCCCTGGCCACGCTGGACCGCATCGACAGCGGGCTGGTGGTCGCCGGGTTCTTCCTGAAGCTGCTGGCCCTGGAAGGGGTCCAGCCCGAACTCGACAGCTGTGTGGGCTGCGGGGCCGCCGGACCGCTGGTGGCGATCGACGTGGACTCCGGCGGCGTGCTGTGCCGCGACTGCCGCCAGGGCCGGCCGGTCAGTCCGGAGGCGCTCGACATGCTGCGGCAGATGCTCGGCGGCCAGCTCGCGGCGGTGTTGCGCCAGCCGCTCGCCGGGGCCGCCGGGGAGGTCACGGCCCTGGCCACCGCCGCGATGGAGTCCCACCTGGAGCGGCGCCTTCGATCAGTGACGGTCCTGGACGAGGGTTAGCGCCCAGAGGCCCGGCGGAGCCCTAGCCTTGCCTGCCATGGCCCAGCCGTCGCCCGACCCCGATCTGTTCGACACGATCGTCAACCTGTGCGTGCGGCGCGGCTTCGTGTTCCGCTCCGCGGAGATCTACGGCGGCTTCCGCTCCGCCTACGACTACGGGCCGCTCGGGGTGCTGCTGCTGCGCAACGTCAAGGAGCAGTGGTGGCGGTCGATGGTGCAGATGCGCCACGACGTGGTCGGCCTGGACGCCTCGATCCTGTCGCCGCCCGCGGTGTGGGAGGCCTCGGGCCACCTCGACAACTTCACCGATCCGATGGTGGACTGCCGCTCGTGCGGCACCCGCCACCGCTCCGACAAGCTGGAGGACCCCGAGGCCTGCCCCGAGTGCGGGGAACGGGGCCGGCTCACCGAGCCGAGGCAGTTCAACCTGATGTTCTCCACCCATGCCGGGCCGGTGGCCGACTCGGCGGCGCAGGTCTACCTGCGGCCCGAGACCGCCCAGGGCATGTTCATCAACTTCGCCAACGTGCTGCGGGCCAGCCGCAAGCGCCCGCCCTTCGGGATCGCCCAGATCGGCAAGTCGTTCCGCAACGAGATCACGCCGGGGAACTTCGTGTTCCGCACCCGCGAGTTCGAGCAGATGGAGATGGAGTTCTTCGTCCCGCCCGACACCGCCGGCGACTGGTTCGAGCACTGGTGCGAGGCCCGGCACCAGTGGTACCTGGACTTGGGCATCAAGCCCGAGTCGGTGCGGCTGCGGGCCCACGGGGCCGACGAGTTGAGCCACTACTCGTCGGCCACCTCCGATGTGGAGTTCCTGTTCCCGTGGGGCTGGGACGAGCTCGAGGGCATCGCCAACCGGGGCGACTACGACCTGCGCTGCCACGCGGAGCACTCCGGCGAGCGCCTCGAGTACTTCGACCCGGCCACCGGCGAGCATTACGTGCCCCACGTGATCGAGCCGGCCGCCGGCGCGACCAGGGCCGCCATGGCCTTCCTGATGTCCGCCTACGACACCGAGGTCGTGAACGACGCCGAGCGGGTCGTGCTGCGTCTCGACCGCCGGTTGGCTCCCTACCAGGCAGCGGTGCTTCCCCTGTCCCGCAAGGACGTGCTGGTGCCGGTGGCGCAGCGGGTCTTCGACCTGCTGAAGGGACGCTGGAGCTGCGACTACGACGAGACGCAGGCCATCGGCCGCCGCTACCGCCGCCAGGACGAGATCGGCACCCCGCTGTGCGTGACCGTCGATTTCGACACTCTCGAAGACGACGCGGTGACCGTGCGCGACCGCGACACCATGGCCCAGGACCGGGTCGGCATCGACCGCCTGCCCGGGTATCTCGCCGAACGCCTCCCGTAGTACGACCGGTGTGCACACCAAGTCTTTTGGAGGCTTTCTAATATTTTCAAGCTGTTGCTGTGTAATCAGATTTCAGCACAGTAGCGTGCGGGTGCCGGGGTGCTCCCGAAACAAGCTGGCCCGCTCGGGCGGGAGCGCCCCGGCACTGCGGTCCGCTCGGGCCGGAGGCACCCTCGGCGGAGACTTGGTCCGCTCGGGCCGGGGGCGTTCCGACAGCTAGGACAACAACCCTTTCAGGTGTAGTCCATGGCAGGACGTTAGCACGCTGTGGGGGCGACGCCAACCCCGAAGGCGGCGGCGCGACGGGCCGACGCCCCGTCCCGCCACAGGGGTTCCGATACTGGTGGGCAACCCATCGGGAGTCGATCCACCCTCGTCCGACGGCGCTGGTATGTTCGCCGCGATGGGGATTGTCGCCGATGACATCGCGAAGGTGCGGGCCGCCACCGATCTCGTCGCCGTCATCGCGGAGCACACCGAGATCAAGCGCTCCGGGCGGCAGTGGATGGCCCGCTGCCCGCTGCACGGGGAGCGCACCCCTTCGCTGTCGGTGTCGCCCGACAAGGGGGTGTACTACTGCTTCGGCTGCCAGCGCAGCGGTGACGCCATCACCTTCGTGCGGGAGATCGAGGGCCTCGACTTCGCGGGGGCGGTCGAGATGCTGGCGGCGCGGGCCGGGATCCAGCTCCACTACGACAGCCGGGACGAGGGCGCAGCCCGCAGCAGGCGCAAGCGGCTGCTGGAGGCGGTGGAGAAGGCCAGGGACTTCTACCACCAGCGCCTGCTCGACGGCCGCGACGCCGGCCCGGCCCGGCACTACCTGAGGTCCCGCGGCTACGACGGCGACCTCGTGCGCCGGTGGAAGATCGGGTGGGCACCCGACGATTGGGATGTGCTGGCCCGCCGCCTGCAGCTCTCCGACGACGACCTGCGCGACTCGGGTCTGGGCTTCGTGAACCGGGGCGGGCGCCAGCAGGACTTCTTCCGGGGCCGCGTGCTGTTCCCGATAAGCGACGAACGGGGCGACGTGGTCGGATTCGGCGGCCGGGTGATGCCGGATGCCGACGGTCCCAAGTACCTGAACACCTCCGCCGAGGCCAGGGTCTACGACAAGAGCCGGGTCCTGTACGGGCTGCACGAGCACCGCCGCCAGATCGTCAAGGAGGGCCAGGCGGTGGTGTGCGAGGGCTACACCGACGTCATCGGCTGCGCCGAGGCCGAGATCGAACTGGCCGTCGCCACCTGCGGCACCGCGCTCACGGAGGACCACATTCGGCTCCTCAAGCGATTCTCGGCCGGCAAGCTGGTGCTGGCCTTCGACGCCGACGCGGCCGGTGCGGCGGCCGCGGCACGGGTGTACGCCTGGGAACGCCGGTTCGAGCTGGAGGTGCTGGTCGCCGACCTTCCCGACGGCCGGGACCCCGGCGACCTGGGCCGCTCCGACCCCGGCGAACTGCAGCGGGCCGTTCGCGACGCGGTGCCTCTTCTCCAGTTCCGTGTCGACCGGGCGCTGTCCGGCGCCGACCTGTCCACAATCGAGAGCCGGGCCAGGTCGGCGGAGCGGGCCGTGTCCGTCGTCAACGAGCACCCGGACCCGATGGTGCGAGACCCGAGCGTGGTGGCCATCGCAGAGAGGTGCCATGTAGATCCCGACCACCTGCGCCGCTACGCATCGGGTGAGCCCAGCATGGCTCCTGCACGGAGCGACAATGCGGAGGGCGCGGGCGCCGCGCCTCGCCTCACGCCTGAGGACGAGGCGCTGCAGCTGGCCATCCACCGCCCCGAGGAGGTGGCCGGCTACCTGCATGAGACGCTGTTCGGCGATCCGGTGCGCCGCGAGGCCTTCAAGGCCCTCTCAGAACACGGCGCCGTGGCCCCTGCCGCGGACTTTGTGTCACCACAGACGGCGCAGCTGCTGCACCGGCTGGCGGTCGATGCCGGCAGTGCGGCCATCGGCGACGTGCTCGCCCGGATCGCCCGCCTCACCGCCCGGCGGGCCATGAACGATCTGCGCCGCACCGCCGCCACAGCCGACGATCCCGCCCTGCGCCAGCAGTGCAGCAACAGCCTCGCCTGGCTCAAGTCGCACACGGAGCGGCTCGAGGAGCGCGGCACCCGCACTGAGGCGCTGGCCGACCTGCTTCCCTGGCTGATCGAGCACGGCGTCCGATCGGAGGGGGCCGCGCCGTAGGCGCTGGTAGCCTCACGAGCCGATCCGGGGTAGCTCAACCGGCAGAGCAAGCGGCTGTTAACCGCTAGGTTGTGGGTTCGAGTCCCACCCCCGGAGCCAGCGCCTTGCGGCATAAGCCGAGATCAGAGGCTATTTCTCGGCCGGTCCTCCTTCGGCTTGTCCAACAGTCTGTCCAAATTCACAGAACCCCCCACCAGGTGGACGGCGAGCTGCTCCATGTCGTAGCTGGGCCACGAGTAAGGGGATGACCCCGCTGGGGGCGTCGGCGCTCAGGCGATCCGGGCCAGGTGGTAGAGGTTCTGGCCGTCGATGAGGACTATCGTGCGCATGAAATGAAACACCCGCCCGGGGACGGCATCGAAGTGAGCCGTCCAGCGGGCGGGGAGTAGATGGGGCCGAGGATATTGCGTTGACATCGGCGCGTCAACATCTGTTCAGGGCGGCCTCCTGGGTCAGCTCCGGGCGGGGACGCCGTGGATGCCCTGGTCGCGGAGCTCGATGAGCGCGGCGGTGGCCGAGGCGCCCGCCAGGCGCCAGAAACACGATGCGCTCATGTTGGCGCCGCATCGGTGGGGTCTCCTCGCTGGACACGACGAGCCCGGCGGCTTGGAGCCGGCACAGCGGCTCAGCAGCGGTTGTGGTGCCATGAGGTCGTCAACGCGACCCGCACCCTCCATCTGTCGGGCCAAGCCTCGCTCGACGGCGACGGCATTCCGGTGTGCGTGGGCGACATGGCCGGCCAGATCCGCCAAGTCATAGACAACATCGAGACTGTGCTCGCCGAGGCTGCCATGAGCCTTGCCGACATCGTGCGGGTCAACATCTTCACCACCGACATGGACCTCTTCTTCGAGCACGCCGACGAACTCGAACGCCTTCGAGAAGCCGGAACCCGGTACGCCTCCACCCTCGTCGGGGTCACCAGGCTCGCGTTCCCAGAGTTCCTCGTCGAGATCGAGGCAACCGCCACGACGTAGCGGTCCCAGCAATCTGAAGTCTGTTCGGCGAGCAGAGTTGGTAAGCGGCCCGCCGGCCCATCACAGGGCACTGGCTCGCGATAGGCCCCACCGGACCGCCCACCGACCAGTGGTGCTACGACGGCCCCACTGCGCCGCCCTGGCGGCTAAGCGCGCCCAGCCCGGCCGCTTCGACCGCGCCGGGTCGCTGCTGGGGGTCGAGCCTCCCCCGATGCTGTATTCTGGAGCTACGGCTCCTAGTAGCGTGGAGGCCGTGGGAGACGCGGCTGCACCGACCATCGACGACGCTCGGCGAGCCGGCCGAGCGCTCGCCGACGCGGGCGCTCGCGAGGTGATGGTGTTCGGATCCGTCGCCAAGGGCGAAGCCCGCCCCTACAGCGACATCGATCTGGTGGTGGTCCTCGACGACCTGGACTACCGCAGCCGACGCGACACTGCCTACGCGCTGGAGGGTCTCGCCGCCGATGCTGTCGGCCGATATGTCGACGTTTGGCTCACCGATGTTCCCGAATGGGCCGCACAGAACCGTTGCGCAGCGTCGTTCGCGGCGGCGATCCGCGCCGACCTGACGCCTGTGGCGGTCCGTGACGGCGACGACAGCGCCATCCGCTGGGACAAGAAGCAAGTCATGGCCACCTCTGACACCGAGGCCGCGTGGCGCCGCCTCGAGGAGGTCCGCACCCAGCTGCAACGCCTCGCCCGGCGTCATCACCCCGACGACCGCGAGCGCCAAGCACACGCCGCGGGCCGCCTCGACGACTACCACGACCTGCAAGCCGACCGGCTCGTGGAGGCCTGCACCGCCGCGGCCTTGGCCATCGAGTCGGCGTTCAAGGCGCTCGGCACCGAGGCTCAGATCGATTCGGGCCTCCTGCACTACAACCATCGCATCGGCCGCATCGTCGACGAGCTGCCCGAAGGCGACCAGGTCGCCGCCGGCTTGATCTTCACCGGCGCGGTGACCGCGCAGAACGTGAGCGCGTGGCGCAGCTTGGGCGACTACCAGCCCGGCCCCGACGAGCCCCACCCCCACGAGCTGGCCACCGCCGCCTACACCACCGCCGTCGCCGCCGCGGCGACAACGGCAGCCGGCTACGCCGCCGACAAGATGGCGAGCCTGCACGGCCGCAGAGTTGTCAACGACTCCATCGACGCCCTCACCGGCGAGTTGCGCCAACTTGCCGTCACCGTCGACATAGCCACCGGCGAGCGCCCACAGCCCGACCCCGGAACCGACCTCAGCGCCGGACTCTGAGCGCTCAGCTCCACGCCGGTCGGGCATCGAACATCATCCGGGCCGGGTGTACCCGGGACCTGCCGGCAACCGACGGGACACGCAGATCCCTTCCCCGAGCACGCGCGGGCTCTGCGCGATCAGGCGGCGATCATGTTGTCGTTGAGGACGTCGCTGTAATCCTCTATGGCAGTCAACTCAATGCCTCGATGGCGGCGGCGATCAGCTCGGGGGCTTCTGAGCTGGGGTCGGGATAGCGGCTGTGGCAGGCGGCGAGCTGCTCGACGGTGAAGTGTGACAGCACCCAGGATCGGGCCTCGGAGTCGAACGATTCGATGAGGCGGCAGCCCACCAGGGTGGCGTCGCGGGGCAGGCGCAGCTCGGCGGGGTCCGATCCCGAACAGAAGTGGTGCCAGAACTCACCGGGCACCGGTCCTCGGAGGCCTCGACGCTGGGCCGGGTCGGGTCGGGGGACATGGGCCATGAGCGCCACTGTGGCCGAGGCGCCCGCCAGGCGCCAGAACACGATCCGCTCATGTTGGCTCCGCACCGGCGGGGTCTCCTCGCTGGACACCACGAACCCGGCGGCCTGGAGCCGGCGCAGCGCCGCAGCAGCGGTTGCGGCGTCGAGGCTGGCCCGGTGAGCGACCGCGGCTTCAGCGGCGCCGCGTGGCCACAGGCGCAGCACCGACAAGATGGCCCTCTCGCAGGGCTCCAGGGCCTCAGCCGCAGAAGCGGCGGGGGCGGTGATCGCCGTCATGGCGGTGGGGCTGGCCACAGCGTCGAGAGTAGTTGCCGCCGGTGACAGCGGCGATGGTGGTTCCGGCACCGGATGCCGGGGTTCGGCCGCGTCCTTGTGCGGCGTCGCGTGGGTGCTTGCTGGACGACCGTTTCCGAACGCCCCTGCGAATCGTCGAGGGTAGCGTGAACCAGATGCAGTTGAACTTCACCACCGGACGGCTTCGCTCGTGACCTCCGCAGAGGCCGCAGCTACGTCGGACTCGAAATCCCCTCCGCGGATCGAGTTCCTGAAGGTCCGCAATTTCCGTGCGCTTCGTACAGTGGAGATGAAGGAATTGACCCCGTTGACGGTACTTCTCGGCCCGAACGGCAGCGGGAAGTCGACGATTTTCGATGTATTCGCGTTTCTTGCAGAGTGCTTCGACTCCGGGCTGAGGCGCGCATGGGACCGGCGGGGTCGGGCAAGAGAACTCACGACTCGCGGATCAGCAGAGGCGGTCTCGATCGAGATCAAGTACCGCGAACGCCCGAGAGCGCCATTGATCACCTACCACCTCTCCGTGAACGAGCGACGTGGTGCACCGATTGTTGAGCACGAATGGCTCAGTTGGCGACGGGGGAGCAGTGGCAGACCGTTTCGCTTCCTGGAGTACGAATCGGGCTTCGGCCGGGCCGCGAGCGGCGAGGAGCCTGATGCAGAGGCGGTGAGGGTGGAAATCCCGCTTCGGTCACCCGACCTCTTGGCGGTCAACGCACTCGGCCAGTTTCAAGAACACCCTCGAGTGGCCGCCTTGCGCGACTTCATCAGAGGCTGGTACGTGTCCTACCTCGCGGCCGACAGCGCCCGGACACAGCCGGAAGCCGGTCCCCACGAGCGCTTGAGCACCACCGGTGACAACCTGGCCAACGTCATCCAGTACCTGAAGGAGCAGCATCCCCAGAGGCTCGACGACATCTTCGCGGCGATGCGTCTTCGCGTGCCTCGCATCGAGAGTGTTTCCGCCGCGACCATGGCCGACGGCAGGCTCCTACTTCAAATCAAGGACGCCCCGTTCGAGGATCCGGTGCTCGCACGCTTTGCTTCCGATGGGACTCTCAAGATGCTCGCGTACCTAGTGCTGATTCACGACCCGAAGCCCCCGCCGTTCATCGGACTGGAAGAACCGGAGAACTTCCTGCACCCTCGGCTCTTGGTCGGACTCGCCGAGGAGTGCCGCGCTGCCGCCGAGCACACGCAACTCCTTGTCACAACCCACTCTCCGCACTTCCTCGACGCTCTCCGCTCGAACGAGGTACGGGTCCTGTGGCGCGACCGACACGGTCACACCCAGACTGAGCGCGTCAGCGATCTTGACGGGGTTAGTGAGTTCATCCAGGAAGGCGCCAGTCTTGGCTCTCTGTGGATGGAGGGGCACTTCGGTGTCGGAGACCCGCTGACCGCGCAGGGCGCGCCGATCAACGCACTCAACTGACGCCGACGATGACGACTAAGCACCTTGTGCTCCTCGTGGAGTTCGCCACCCTTTCGTGGTTCGATGAGATTGAAGGGCACGGTCCGCAGCGTGTAGACGGCGTTGCCGCCGGGGAAGATTGCCCATTCGCGGCCCGGCGGCGCGGTTCGTCGGATGGAGTCGGGAAGCGGCACCCGGTAGCGCAGCGAGTACACGATGTCGCCGAGATTCTTGGGGCGGGGTGCTCCCAGTGCGGCAGCGGCAGAAATCAAGTCGTCTCTCGTGAAGGTCACTTCTTGGAGGCCTGGGCCATGGCGCGCGGCGAAGATCTTGTCGATGATCTGCTGCGCCAAGCTCGCCGTGGACATGTCAGCGCAGTCCTTCGGCGGGAGCCTGCGAGTGCCTCATCGGTGGCTGGCGGCGGCTGCGGCCCCTGGCCATCTCAGCACGAGTACTTCCTCGCGGAGCTGCTCGCGTGTTGCGGTGGCGTGACGGGTGCGGAACAGGTCGATTGACTCGACCTCGTATCCGGCGCGCTCCGCGATCTCCGCCAGGAGCTGACCGGTGCGGATCATGACTCTCAGATAGGAGGCTTGGTCGCCTACCACGTACGCGAGGCGGGCGCCGGGCCTCAGCACCCGGCTCAACGAGACCAGGTGGCGTGCCATTCCCCCGAAGTACAGCTTCGTGACCCGGTGGTACATGCGCTCGAATCCCGAGTCCTTGCCGAGTTCGATGCGGCGGGCCTCTATCGCGGCGGCGATGCGCTCGACCTCGGCGTCGTCTTGAACCCAGGCGTCGTCAGCGTCGTCACGGTAGACGCCGCGGGTGTTGGACCTCACGAGGCCCTTCTTCATCGCCTGAAGATCCGACCGGCTGCTGAGATAACCCAGAAGCACCGATTCCAGGCGCACGGTGCGCGAGTAGTCCTTCTCGTTCGGGTACGGCGGCGAGGTGATGACCGCATCGACGCTGCTGGGCTCAAGGAGTTCGCCGACCAATCGGGCATCCGCGTCGAGGGCGACAGCCGGAGTGGCAGCGCGTGGCCGGAGCTGGTGCAGATCGGCGCACATCGTTCGTATGCGCTCAAGCCACGCAGACACCACCGGAGCATCGAGCTTGACGGTTCCGAGGCCCACCTCTGGCCCGAAGCGCAGATTGCCGACCTCCACCGGCAGGATCCGAGCCAGTGCGAGCCGCTCGTGGTCAGCAAAGGCCGAGTCGTGTTCGCCGTCGAGGGCGTCACGCAGCACCAGCACCTTGTGAAGCGGCAGAGCGCTGATTGAGTCCTTGAGCAGCAGCTTCGCACTAGCGCCAGGAAGCGACCGCAGCCGCACTCCCCGTGGGACCGATGACGCCGGCTCATCAGAGATACCGTCCGCAGCCAACATCGCGAGCGCCTTCTCGGCCACGAGTTCGGCGTGCTTCAGCAACTCGTCAGGATCCGGAGTCCAGTCGACCTTGGTGGAAGCCGCAAGCCGCGACAACGGCACCGCTTCGAGGCCACAGCTAGGCACGCCGAGTTTCTTCGCCTCCACAAGGGTCGTGCCCGTGCCGCAGAACGGGTCCAGAACACGGCTGTCGGCGTCGAGGCCGAACCGCTGGGCATAGTCGCGCACCAGGTGGGGCGGGAACGACAGCACGAAGCGGTACCAGTCGTGTGCGGGGGCGTCCCGCGCCAACAGCGTATTCATGGCACCGTTGGTGCGCGGCCGTGCTGCAGTGGCCATGTCGGCCACCGTAGACCACGACTCGCTCCCAGGAAGGGCAATCGGTCGAGCGGCACCGTCGGTCGACGTTGCGGGCGTTGAGCGATGACGACGGGACATCAGCCGCCTCCGTTGTGGCGAACAGATGTTTGACCGTACGGCTTGGCTGTGACATCGAAGGGTCCACTCGGGCTGTGTACGTCTACAAGCGAGTCTCTGCCGTGGACCTATCAGCGTGACGTGACGAGGCTGTTCCGTGACAGCTTGAGTGCGATGGCAGGGCGAACATCCACAATCCATCCGTCCAACACCGGGATGAGACAGAGGGTCAACCAGGTGAAACGCTGTGAGCAAGCAAATGCTCGTCTGACCTGGGGCTTTGTTACATGATGAAACACTGGGAACGGCGCGAGACTTGTCCGACACTCGCACCCCCGGAGCCATTGACTACTGATGCAGCCAAAGGCCAGATGCAATCATGGGACCTGTTCCGCTGCGCGGCACGCGAGGGATTGCGTTCTGGCTGAGGTGGCGATTGAGTTGCCTGGATGAGCCACATGCGCCCGCTCGGCCGCTGCTGGGGCAACGTTGCCAGGTCGAGGCCACGAACGTCTGGCGGCTGACGGCCGAGTAGGCGTTGTGTCGTGACGCGCCTGTTCTCTGATCGGAAGCGGCCCGTCTCCATGGGCCCGTACCCGACCGAGCGCCTGGCCCGAACCGAATCAGTCGATCCGGCCGATGCACCCCCGATCGCGCCTGTCAGCTTCCAACGGCGCGCCCGACCGACATCGATCGTCAACGCCATGGGCGAGTACCAGGCGATGCTCGACGCTCTCCGGGTGGGCCGGACCGCGGCCACCCCCTCGGACATCCCCGAATCGCCGACGGAGAGGGCCGACCATCTCAAGGCCTTCGGCTACTACTCCGATGCCTCCATCGTCGGCGTCTGCGAGATCCCCTCGACGGCGCGGCTTCGCGAGCCGATCGTCAATCCGCAGGTCGAGAGGCTCGCCACCACACTCCGGCTCGCCCACACCAAGATGCTGGGCAGCGGCAGCGACCAGCTGCTCGCCGAGCTCCGCGAGGCGGCCGAACGACCGCCGGCGGGCCTTCCGGACCACCGGTACGCCGTCGTCCTGGCGCACGAGTTCGGCCGCGACCCCTCACCCGACGAACCCGGGACCGAGTGGATCCTCGACGCCGAGGTCGAGCGGGCGGCTCTGCGGGGCGCAGAGGTCGCCGTCGTGCTCTCGGAGTACCTCTCGATCCTCGGATGGTCCGCCCGGGCCCACACCGGATCGGCGACGGACGTCGATCTCCACCAACTCGCCGTCGCGGCGGGGCTGGCGACGGTCGAACGCGGCCGGCTCGTCAACCCCTATCTCGGCGACCGCTTCGGGCTGAGCGCGGTCACGACCGATCTGGAGCTCGCCTGCGACCGTCCCCTGGTCCCGCTCCACCGGCAGCCGCGCCTGAGAGCCAAAGGGCTCGCATGGCACCTCGGCAAGGGGTTCGCCAAGTCCGCTCGGACACGGACGCCCTACGCCCGGCGGCGGTACGTCGACGGCGCGCTCCCCTTCGAGAAGCTGAAGCGGGTGGACGAGCCGACGACGCTGATCGACGAGCCCCGGGTTCCTCGCGTGCCGAAGCGGTCCGACATGTTCGCCCGCGCCGAGCTCGGCGACATGGGCCCGCGCACCGAGGACGCATCGCGAGAGGGCGCCTACGTGTTCAAGTCGGCCCCCTCGGCGGCACAGCAGACCCCGCTCGCCGCCTTCGTCATTCTCACCGACCAGGACGAGGCGCCCGAAGTCCACCCCAGCACGCTCGATCCCGAGCGCAACGCAGCCAACATCAAGGCGACCGGCCACTGGCTGGGCGCCGACGCAGTCGGCCTCTCGCGCTGTCCGGACTGGGTCTGGTACTCCCACGACGCCGAGGGCGACGAGATCGTCCCGCCGCACGACCAGGCCGTGACGATGATCATCGACCAGGGATACGAGACCATGGAGGGCGCCAGCGGCGACGACTGGATCGCCGTCTCGCAGTCGATGCGGGCCTACCTCCGGTTCGCGCTCATCGGCGGGGTCCTGGCCAAGCACCTGAGGAACCTCGGGCACCCCGCCAGACCGCACACCGTCATCGACGGCGACGTCGTCCAGCCGCCCCTGCTGCTGCTGGCCGGGCTGGGGGAGGTGTCACGCATCGGCGAGGTCATCCTCCACCCGCTCCTCGGCCCGCGCCTCAAGTCGGGCGTCGTGACCACCACCCTGCCGCAGGTTCACGACCGGCCGATCGACTTCGGGCTCCAGAGATTCTGCGAGAACTGCAACAAGTGTGCCCGGGAGTGCCCGTCGGGGGCGATCACCGCGGGACCGAAGCTCATGTTCAACGGCTACGAGGCCTGGAAGGCCGACAGCCAGAAGTGCACCACCTACCGCGTCACCAACGAGTCGGGCGCGATGTGCGGCCGGTGCATGAAGACGTGCCCGTGGAACCTCGAGGGCCTGTTCGTCGAGAGCCCGTTCCGGTGGGCGGCGATGCACCTCCCCGGCTCGGCGAGGCTGCTGGCCGCACTCGACGACTGGGTGGGCAACGGCCGGATCAACCCGGTCAAGAAGTGGTGGTGGGATGTGCGGCTCGAGGACGACGGGGCCTACCGGGCCGTGCCCGTCGAGCTCGTCAGCAAACGCGAGCTCCAGCGCGACCTGGACCTCAAGCACGAGGACCAGACGCTCGCGGTCTACCCGGCGTCGCTCGCGCCGCATCCCTGGCCGTACCCGTTCCCGATGGACCGGGAACTCGGGATCGAGGCGTACCGGGCGCTCGTGTCCCCGGCCGACTACCGGGCCCGCCTCGCGGCCGGAACCGTCGACACGATCGCCCACAAGCCCCGGGGGGAGGCCGAGGTCCCGGTCGTGCGGGTGGAGGTCGCGGCGGTCGTGCCCGCGGCCGAGCACATCAGCCGCTACGTGCTCAAGGCCGCCGACGGGGCGGACCTGCCGGCATGGACGGCGGGGGCCCATCTCGACGTCGTCGTCGCCCCGGGCTTCCTCCGCCAGTTCTCACTGTGCGGCGATCCCGCCGACAGGAGCCGCTACGAGATCGCGGTGCTGCGCGAGGCCGACGGCCGGGGGGGCTCCCGACTCGCCCACCAGCTCTTCCACGAGGGCCGGTCGCTGTTCGTCTCGGAGCCCATCAACCACTTCCCCCTCGAGGAGTCGGCGAGCCGGAGCCTCCTGTTCGGAGGCGGGATCGGCATCACCCCGATGATGGCCATGGCGCACCGGGCCCATCGCCTGGGCCTCGAGTTCGAGCTCCACTACTGCATCAGCACCCGGGCCGACGGCGCCTTCCTCGACCAGATCGACGGTGCGCCGTGGGCCCGGCACAGCCGCGTCCACGTTTCCGACGAGGGCACCCGGGCCGAGCTCGGGACGCTCATCGGACCCTACGCCGAGGGCGATCACATCTACACCTGCGGCCCGGACCGGTTCATGGCGAGCGTCCTGGACGCCGCCGTCGCAGCGGGCTATCCGGACGACGCTCGACACCTCGAGTACTTCTCCGTGCCCGAGCTGCCCGAGTATGAGAACCACCCGTTCGTGCTGCGACTCGCCAGGTCCGGGCGCGACGTCGAGGTGCCCGCCGACACTGCGGCCACCGAGGCCCTCCGGGCCGCCGGGCTGCCGGTCGACGTCAAGTGCTCGGACGGCATCTGCGGCGTCTGCAAGGCAGGGCTCGTCGCCGGCGACGTCGAGCATCGGGACTTCGTGCTCTCGGCCGCCCAGCGCGAGATCTCGATCATCCTGTGCCAGTCGAGGGCGGCGGATCCCGAAGGGATCGTGACCATCGAGATGTAGGCGGCCGCGACGGTGAACCGTTCTGGGACCTCCGCCCGCCTCCGTAGCCAGTGGCTAGACGCGTGCGTCGGGCTGCTCTGTCCGGGCTCTCTCCGCATGCTCATAGCACTGACCCGCGAACGGGCGAACCGGTGCCATGGCGAGCCGCAGCGCGGCCAGCGAGCCGATCTCGAAGAACCTGGTGATGAACATGACCAGCATTATATTACTTGTGTGATGTAACACCCCTGCGGTTGCCCGCAGTTGGCTGTGACATCGGTCACTGTCAGCGATCACGGCACCTCCCGGACGTTGATCAGCTTCGTTCCACTGGACGGACCGAGAACCTTGCCCGGCTCCGACGGACCTTCATACGGTGACCGGAGTGCACCAACAAGGAGGGGGGCCGACCCCATGACCAATGATCCTTTCCGGCTGCTCGGAGGGCCGCTCGATCGGCGCGCCTTCCTGCGGCGCTCCACGACCGCCGTCGCCGGCGTCTCGTTGTTCGGCCTCGCCGCGTGCGGGGACGACAGCAGCGGTTCTGGCACGCCCGCGACCTCCGACACCGCGGCAGCCACGACCGCACCCACCACCACGGCGGCCCCAGCGGCCCCGTCCATCGGCGGGGATCTCGACTTCATGGGCTGGCAGGGCGAGGACCTTCCCGGTGCCATGGCCGCGTTCTCCGAGGCCAACGGCATCACCGTCAACCCGACCTACATGGCATCGAGCGACGATATCGATGCGAGGTTCTCCGTCGGAGGCGGCGGGGGGCTCGACATCCTCTCGTACACCTCCGCGACGACACCGCAGTTCGAGGCCAACGGGCGCACTCTGGCACCCATCGACACCTCGAGGATTCCGAACTTCGGGAACCTCTTCAGCGTCTTCACCGGCGACCCGCAGTCCATCGGCTTGGCCAACTCCAAGGGCGAGTGGGTCATGATCCCCCACTCGTTCGGCGCGTTCGGCATCACCTACGACTCGGCTGCCATCGACGAGCCCCAGGCGTGGGCGGATCTGCTCACACCCGAGTTCGAGGGTCGGATCACCATGCCCGGCGACCCCGGCGGCAACTTCGCGATGGGATGCCGGCTCGTCGACCTCAACCCGTTCCGCTGCCCCAAGGATCGGATGGAGGACGTCGCCGATGTCGTCCGGCCCTTCATCTCCCAGTCCAAGACGATCGCTCCGAGCTACGGCGACGTCGCCTCCCTGCTGGCGTCCGGCGAGGTCGTGGCGGCCTATCTCGGATGGGCCGCCCTCGACATCTTCGCCACCTATTCCGGAGCGGACTCGATCCGGACGAACGTCAGCCCCGAGGAGGGGACCACAACGTTCATCGACGGGTACGGCATCGCGCAGGGCACCGACAATGAGGACACCGTGTATGCGTGGATCAACGAGGTGCTCGATCCGGCCATCAACGGAGCGGCGGCGACCGAGCTCGCCGCCGGAGCCACCGTCGACGGCTCGGTGGAGTTCATCGACCCCGGGATCGCGGCGCTGTACCCGTACGACGACTTGGACGGGTTCTTCGAGAACGCTCCCGCGTTCATGAACGCGCCGGCGGAGTCCGACGAGTTCGTCACCGCGGGCGAGTGGGCCCAGCGCTTCACGGCGCTGCTCGGCGAGGGCTGAATGACTTGAACGCGTCGGTCATCGCTCGGCGCCTGCGCTTCGGGCCGGGCGCGGCCAGTGCGCCGGGCGCGCTCGGCCTGATCGTCTTCTTCCTCGCTCCGGTCGTCACGCTCCTCGTCTACAGCTTCCTGACATCGGGGCGCTTCAGCGTCGCCCGACCGTTCACACTCTCGAACTACGACGCGACGATCTCAGCCGCCGGCACGGCGGGCGCGGTCCGGAACTCGGTCCTGCTGGGCGTCCTCGCGGCCGGGGTCGCGGTCGTTGTCGGGCTGGCGATCGCCTCCTGGCTGCGGTACTACGCGGGCCGGCTGCAGAACGTCGTCCTGTCGATGATCATCATCTCGATGTTCGCGAGCTACCTCGTGCGCATCTACGCCTTCCGGATACTCCTCGGCGACGAGGGTGCGGTCAACACGGTGCTCGACACGCTCGGGATCGTCTCCGAGCCGGTCTCCTGGATGCTGTTCAGCCGCTTCGCGGTGGTCTGCGCGCTCACCCACATCGCGCTGCCCTACGTCGTGCTGATCCTCTACGGGGCGTTCCGTCCTCTCGACCCCGCGTACCTCGAAGCAGCCCAGGACCTCGGCGCCGGGGCGCTGACCCGATGGGTCCGGGTCATCCTGCCGACCATGGCCGCGCCGATCGGCTCGGCGTTCCTGATGACCTTCGTGCTCACCTCGGCCGACTATGTCACGCCGCAGTTCCTCGGAGGCACCGGCCAGCAGATGGTCGGCCTTCTCATCCAGACCAACTTCACGGTGGCCGGAGACTGGGCCCGCGGCGCCGCGCTGTCGTTCCTGACCCTCGGCGCGTACCTGCTGTGCTACGTGATCATGGGGCTCGGCCTGCGGATCGCGAAGCTGAACACCATCCGGTGGGGGACGTAGTGCGGTCGCAGTCCGGAGGCCGGATACAGACCGCAGTGACCTTCGCGGCGCTGGTGTTCCTGTTCGCCCCGCTCATCGTGGTCGTGCTGTTCTCGTTCCATTCGAGCGGCTCGCTGTCGTTCCCGTTCGAGGGGTTCTCGCTGCGCTGGTACCGCGCCACCTTCGAGTCGCCGCAGTTCAGGTCCGCTCTGGAGAACTCACTGATCGTGGCGGCCGTCGCGGCCGCCACCACCCTCGTGCTGGGAACACTGGCCGCCTACGGGGTCTCCCGGGCTTCGCCCCGCCTGAAGGGTCCGCTCGCCCTGACCTTCTTCCTGCCGATCACGCTCCCCGGCGTCTTCCTCGGGGTGGCGCTGCTGATCTACTACGTGCGGCTCGACCTCCAGCTCTCCCTGACCACCATCGCGATCTCCCACATGGTGTACGTGTCGCCGTACTTCTTCATCGTGGCTCGAACGGCAATGGACCGCCTCGACCCCGCACTCGAGGAGGTCGCCCGCGACCTCGGCGCCCGACCGGTGGAGGTGTTCGTGCGCGTGACCCTTCCCCAACTGTGGCCCATCCTGCTCGGTGCCACCGCGCTGGCGTTCATGCTGTCGTTCGACGAGTTCGTCATCACCTTCTTCGTCGCCGGCGGGGACACCACCCTCCCGGTGTTCATCTTCGGTCAGATGCGGCGGACCGTCGATCCGACGATCAACGTCGTCTCCAGCCTGCTGATCGGCGGCAGCCTGGCGCTGTGGATCATGGCCTTCATCTACGCGGCGGTGCTGCAGAGGCGGGCGTCAGCCAAGAAGACCGAGCCGCCGACAGCCGCGGCATCAGCAGTCCAGACCGCCGGAGCTCCGGCAGAAGCGAGGTAGCGAAGTGAGCGAATCGAACCCGCCGCGCCTTCAGGTGAACAATGTCACCCAGCGCTTCGGCGACGTTGTGGCCCTGGACGATGTCTCGCTCTCCGTCAACGACGGCGAACTCGTGAGCCTCCTGGGTCCATCCGGGTGCGGCAAGACCACCCTGCTTCGCATCATCGGCGGGCTGGCCGCACCCGTGGAGGGCCAGGTCCTGCTCAGCGGCGAGGACGTGACCCACGTGCCCGCCCACAAGCGGCCCACCCATCTCGTGTTCCAACGGCCGACGATGTTCCCCCACCTGAACGTGTTCGACAACATCGCGTTCGGGCTCCGCATCTCGAGAGTCCCGAAGGCCGAGCTCCGGTCGCGGGTCGAGGAAGCGCTCTCGCTGGTTCGCCTCCCGGGCTACGAGTCCCGCCGGAGCCACGAGCTCTCGGGCGGGCAGATGCAGCGGATCGCGCTGGCCCGAGCCCTGGCCAACAAGCCGCAGGTGCTGCTGCTCGACGAGCCCTTCTCGGCGCTCGATCTCAAGGTCCGCCTCGCGATGGAGGGCGAGCTCAGGCGCCTGCACCGCGAGACGGGAACCACGATCATCTTCGTCACCCACGACCAGCGCGAGGCCCTGGCACTGTCGGACCGCATCGCCCTGTTCAACCAAGGCCGCATCGAGCAGTTCGCCCCGCCCTGGGACATCTACCAGGAGCCGTGCTCCGAGTTCGCCGCCGGCTTCGTCGGCGACGCCAACACGCTCACCGCGGCGGTGTCGGGGCCGGGCGGCGCGACGATCGGCGGACAGCCCGTGTCACTGCCGGGAGATCCGCACGCCGGCACCTACACGGTGGTCCTGCGGCCGGAGCTGGTCACCCTCCAGCCGCAGTCCGAGCCGGGTCCCGGGCTGGCCGGCGTCATCGGCGACCTGGCCTATCGCGGCAGCGTCGTCAGCTACGAGATCGACATCGAAGGTCTGGACCGTCCGCTGCGGGCCGAGCTGGCCGCGGCGCTGGCCGCCGACATGAACGTCGGCGATGCAGTGAGGGCGACATGGCGGGGGGCCGACTGCCTCGTCCTCGACGCGGACGACGGCGCCTCCTAGGCGGCGGGCCAGCCGCTCACCGCCTTGACCTCGAGGAACTCCTCGATCCCCCAGGCCCCGCCCTCTCGCCCGTTGCCCGACTGGCGGTAGCCCCCGAACGGGGCGGCGCTGCTCTGCACCGAGCCGTTGATCTCCACCATGCCGGACCGCAGCGTTCTCGCGACGCGGCGGGCGCGGCCGGGGTCGGAGGTCTGGACGCAGTTGCCGAGCCCGTAGACGGTGTCGTTGGCGATGCGGACGGCCTCGATCTCGGAGTCGAACGGCATCATCGCGAGAACCGGCCCGAAGACCTCCTCGCGGGCGATCGTCATGGCCGGGGTGACGTCGGCGAACACCGTCGGTCTATGGTCGGCTCCCCTCGGGGGCGGGATGTCGTTCGGTCGAGCCGCCCCGCCGGCTCACGGCTTGGTGGAGTGGCCGAAGATGTCGTCGGGGTAGTACTCGGTCTGGTGGGTTGCCGGCCGTCCCCCGAATCCGTACTCGAACTGCCAGCCGGACGGGCTCTCGAAGTAGAACGAGAACATGTGGTCGTTGGCGTGCTTGCCGGGGTGGTAGACGACGGGCACGCCGGCTGACCGGACCAGCCCGTAGGTGTGGCCGACGTCGTCGAGGTTGTCGACCTCGACCATGATGTGGACGATGCCGGGAACGTTGCCCATCCCGAACGCGATGTTGTGGTCGCGTTGGTTGCAGTGCATGAACGTCGGCGTGTCGTTGGGGTCGTCCGACTGGGGCGGGTACTCGGCGCCGCCGCGCATGCCGAGGAGGCGGTAGAACCGGTACGCGGCCTCCGTCGAGGGCTGGCCGAGGACGAGGTGGCCGAGCCCTCCCGATCCCGTGACGAAGCGGCCGTGCATCGGGCGGCCCGGATGGAACGGTCGCCGGTAGTCCACCTCGGGGCCGTGGAACAGCTCGATGGCCACTCCCGAGGGGTCCGTCGTCCGGCACAGTTGCAGCACGCGGCGTTCGGCGGCCTCGGCGGACGTGCACTCGACGACCTCGACCCCGGCGCCGCGCAGCCGTTCCACGAGGCCATCGAGCTCGTCGGGCCCCGCGACGCGGAGCCCGGCGTAGGCGATGTCGTCGCGGTCCCCGGCGTGCAGCCTGAGCCGGCGATACCAGTAGTCCATGCGAAGATCGACGGTCTCGGCGTCGTGTTCGACGACCTCGAAGCCGACGATCCCGGCCGCGTAGTCCTTCCACGCGGCAAGGTCGGCGACCTCGATCCCGATGTAGCCGAGCTCGGTCACGCCGTGGTCGGTCATTCCGCCTCCTCGACATAGGCGAGCACATCGCACACGACTGCGATGCCGTCGCCCCCGTCGGGCACAGGTATGCAGTGCCGGGACGGTCGCGACCGCGGGTCGGGGAAGTGCTCGAGCCAGATCGGGTTCAACTCGGCGACCGTCGACGGGACGTCGTGGGTGAAGAACGTCATCTTGGCGACGTCGTCCCACGAGGCGCCCGCGGCGGCGAGGATCCCTCCGACGTGGATGAAGAGGTTGGCGACCTGATCGGCCACAGACTCCGGGACGTCGCGGGTTCCCGGTTGGAACGGCGACACCACGCTGCTGGCCACGAGAGGACCGATCCGGGTGGCGGTGGCGATCGGCGCGAGATGGCTGAGCGTGGCTATGTCGAGCGAGGAACGGCGCGCGGTCACGGCCGGCCGCCGTCGCGCCGGTCGAGCCAGGCCTCGTACTCGTCGCGCTGGGGCGCATCGAGAGGGAAGTAGCCGACGGTGGAGGCCCCGCCGGAGACCTTCTCCAGCGCGAACTCCTCCTCGGTCTCCGCCGCGAGGGCCGACTCGGCGACCTCGCGGACGATGGCCGCGGGAACGACCAGGGCGCCCTCGCCGTCGCCGACGATCACGTCGCCGGGAAACACCGCCGCCCCCGCGCAGCTGACCGGGATCTGGGAGTCGCACGGGAAGTGGCGCCGTCCGTATGTGGAGGCGTGGGACGACTGGTGGTACACCGCGATGCCCAGGCCCTTGATGGCGGGTGTGTCGCGCAGGGCGCCGTCGGTGACGATTCCGGCTGCGCCGAGGGCTCGGGCCCGCGAGGCGTAGATGTCGCCTATCGTCCCGGCATGGGGCTCGTAGCGTGCGTCGATCACGAGCACCTCGCCCGGCTGGAGGCTCTCGACGGTCTCTCGTTGAACGTCGGCGCCGAGCACCGAGGCCATGTCGGGCCGGTGCGGGAGGTAGCGCAGCGTCCGGGCGACGCCGATCATCCGCTGGGCGTCGTTCAGCGGTCGCAGGCCGCCGAAGAACGAGTTCTGGTAGCCGCGGCTCTGCAGCTCGCCCGACAGCGACGCCGTCGAGAGCGCCTCGAGCATCCGCCGGGTCGCAGCGTCGAGACGGGTCTCCGGTAGGTGTCCGGCAGTCACGTAATGGCCTCCTCGCGATCGGGTTCCTCGTTCGGGCGGGCCGTCACAGTCCCGCCTCGTCGAATCGGCCGACGGGAAAGGAGACGAAGCGGGTCTCGGAGAAGAAGGCGCGGCTGTGGTTGGCGCCCTCCCGGCCCTCGCCGCTTCCCTTCACCCCGCCGAAGGGCTGGCGCAGGTCCCGCGCGAAGCCGGAGTTGATCCAGATCATCCCGGCTTCGAGTTGGAGCGCCACCGAGTGGGCGGTGGACTGCGAGCCGGTCCAGATGTAGCCGGCGAGGCCGTAGCTGCTGTCGTTGGCGATGGCCAGGGCGTCGGCCGCGTCGGCGAACGGCAGGATCACCGCGACAGGCCCGAAGATCTCCTCCTGGCAGACCCGGGCCCCCGGATCGATGTCGATGATCGCGGTCGGGTCGATGAAGAGGCCGTCGTCTCGCGGGGCGACGCCCCCGAAGAGGATGGTGCCCTCTGTGCCGGCGAGCTCGATGTAGGCCTTCACTCGCTCGTACTGTGCCTCGGAGACGACGGGTCCGATGACCGTGTCCGGGTCGAAGGGGTCGCCGACCCGCCAGCGCTCGGCGCAGGCCTCGAATCGAGCGAGGAACTCGTGGTAGATCGACTGCTGGACGAGGATGCGGGAGCCGGCGACGCAGGACTGTCCGGTGTTGCTGAAGATCGCGGCCGCAGCCTCGCGCACGGCCTCGTCGAGCGGAGCGTCGTCGAAGATGATGGTGGCGGACTTCCCGCCCAGTTCGAGCGAGACGCGCTTGGAGGTTCCCGCGGTCCGCCGGGAGATGTCCTGGGCCGCTCGCGGCGAGCCGGTGAAGGAGACCCCGGCGATGCCGGGATGCTCGACGAGCGCCGCGCCGGCCTCGGGGCCGAAGCCGTGGACGGCGTTGTAGACGCCGGGCGGGACCCCGGCGCCGTCGAGGATCTCGGCGAGCATGGCGATCGACAGGGGGGCGAGTTCGGAGGGCTTGTGGACCGCGCTGTTGCCGTAGGCGATGCAGGGCGCGATCTTCCACGTTGAGAGCATCACCGGCCCGTTCCACGGTGTGATGAGGCCGAACACCCCGGCCGGGTGGGTCAGGGTGTAGGTGATGAGGCGGTCGTCGAGGTTGTAGGACTGGTTGGCGGCGAGTTCCTGTTCCTCTGCGAAGAACCGGAAGTTCCACGCCGATCGGGCCACCATCGCCTCCGCGGCCTCTCCGATCGGCTCGCCCATCTCGAGGGCCTGGATCGCGGCGAGGTCCGCGGCGCGCTTCTCTATGGCGTCGGCCACTCGGAACAGCGCCGACCGGCGCTGGGAGGCGGGGGCTCTGGCCCAGTCGCCGGCTTCGAAGGCTGTGGTCGCGGCGGCGACCGCGGCCGCCACGTCCTTGTCGCGGCCCCGGGCCGCGATCCCCGCCGGTTGCCGGTTCGACGGGTTGGTGACCGTGAAGGTCGCCCCGTCGTGGGAGTCGGTGAAGCGGCCGCCGATGTAGTGGCGGGCCGTGCGCGCGGCGCCACCGCCGCCGGTGGACGGGGTCACTGTGATCCCCGGCGGTCGAGGGCGGAGCGGGCGTCGCGCAGGTCGTCGTTGATGCCGTTGACGATGTGGTCCCAGTCGGTCGAGACCGAGATCATCCGGAAGCCCTGGTCGATGCGCTGCCTCAAGAGTTCGGCCGAGCCGTAGATGCCGGCGGCGATGCCGCAGCCGCGGCAGGCGTCGACCACCCGACCGAGCGCCGACTGGAAGTCGGAGGCCGGGTCATCGAGCGCCGGTGGCCGGCCGAGCGAGGCGCCGAGGTCGCTCGGGCCGACGAACAGCCCGTCGATCCCCTCGGTGCGAGCTATGTCGAAGACCCGATCGACGGCGGTGGCCGTCTCGATCATGGGGATCACCAGGATCGTGTCGTTGGCCTCGTAGAAGTAGTCGTCGCCGTGGTGGACGGTGGCGGCGATGGCCCCCATGCTGCGCTCGCCGGCCGGCGGGTACCGGCAGGCCTGCACGGCGGCCGCAGCTTCCTCGGCTGTGTTGACCATGGGGATGATGACGCCGAGGGCGCCGGCGTCGAGGAGCGCGCCGAGGGCGGCCGGATCGGCTGAGGGCGCTCGGGCGATCGGCGTCGCCCCGCCCATCACGACGGCGTCGATCATGCGGGTGGCGGCGGCGAAGTCGCCCGCGCCGTGCTGGTGGTCGACGCAGACGAAGTCATAGCCGCTCTGCGACGCCAGCTGGGCTGCCAGCGGCTCGCGGAAGAACGTCCAGTAGCCGATGGCCGTGGCGCCGCCGGCGAGGCCGGCTCGGGTCACGGTCACGCCGGCGGTCCCTCGATCCGGAGCTCGATGTCGGCCATGGGCGCCAGCCTGGCGAGAACGTGGTCGCCGGGCCCGACCTCGACCGCCGCGATGAACGAGCCGGACAGGACGGTGTGACCGGCCTCCATCGAGACGTCGAACTGGGCCAGCTTGCGGGCGAGCCAGGCGACCGCGTTGATGGGGTTCCCCATGACGGCGGCGCCCGTGCCCGACTCCACCAGCTCGTCGTTCAGGTAGAGCTCGCCCTTCACCGCCTTGAGATCGAGCGCGGCCAGCGGCAGGGGCCGCCCGCCGAGAGCGACGAGGCCGCAGGAGGCGGCGTCGGCGATGCTGTCGATGACGCCGCCGCTCGGGCCGTCGCGGCTGTAGCGGCTGTCGACGATCTCGATCGCCGGCATGACGAACTCTGTCGCCAGCACCACGTCGGCCGCGTTGACGTCGGGTCCCCCGAGCCGAGAGGAGAGGACGAACGCGATCTCGATCTCGACCCACGGCCGGTTGAGGCGGCTGAGCGGGATCTCGCTGCCCTCGTCGATGAACCACGTGTCGAACAGCGTGCCGTAGTCGGGCTCGCTCGCACCGAACCGGTCGCGCATCGGTGCCGACGTGTAGCCGACCTTGTGACCCTTGACCATGTGGCCGCGAGCCACCTTCTGCTGCGTGACGAGCTGGGAGATCGCGTAGGCGTCGGCGTCGGTCATGCCGGGATGCGTCGCCGTGAGCGGATCGATCCACTGGCGCTGCTGCTCTGCGGAGACCAGAGCGGCCGCCGCCTCCTGCCGCTGCTGGTGGCTGAGGGTCATCGGGAGCCGGTCACGCGCTCGGCGGGGCGACCCGTCATTGCCCGTTGGGGTGGGGCCACGAGCCGTCGTCGTGGGTCATGAGGGCCAGCCACCGCTCGTAGAAGCCTCTGAGCGACATCTCGCTGATCGGCGCCGCGAGCTTGCCGGGCAGTTCGGGGTCGGTCTCGGTCGCCCGGTTCAACCCCATCTGGATGTTGAACGGCTGTTTGCGGAGCTGGGGCGATTGCAGGTTCCGTTGGAGGGTGCTCCAGATCGACACGTCGTCCTGCTCGAAGATCCCGCTGGGTCCGAAGGTGACGGCTGCCATCCGCCTCAGGTCTTCTTTGACTTCCGGTGGCGCCGATGCGTTCACGTAGGCCCAGGACCAGACCTCCATCTCTGCGGGCCCCTTCGGATGCCAGACCCGTATCGTCGGAACGTCGGCTGAGAGGAACGAGAAGTTGGGGAAGACGGTGGCGTGGCTCTCCATCCGGCGGCGGACGTCGCCGATCCGTTCGGACGTCTCGGCACTGGTGTGCTCGAAGTACTCCTTGACGCTGGAAGGGAGGATGCCGTCGTCGAGCCCGGCCGTCTGGGCGAGGAACCAGCCGGTGCCGTGCCCGTAGGGGCTCGAGAACTGGCCGCCGTCGAGGTGGGCGGCGGTGTGTGCATAGTCGGAGGACACGTTCATGACGGCGTAGGGCGAGATGTGGGTTGTGAAGAGGTGGTAGTTGTCGCTGGCGAACTGGTCGGCTCCGAGCTTCCAGTTGGCCTGGATGCGCCACTTCTGGGTGCCGCCGAGGAGTTCGGCGCCTCCTTCGACCCGATCGAAGGCCGCGTCGAGGTAGAACTTCATGTCGCCGAGGTACTGGTCCAGGCTGGGGGCGGCCGGGTCGAACGTGGCGAAGACCAGGCCGCGGTAGCTGTCGAGCTGGGCGACCGGCCGGAGGCTCCACTCGGCCTTGTCGATGGCGCCGTTGTAGACGTACTCCTCCGTCATGGCCGTCAGGGTGCCGGCGGTGTTGTACGACCAGCCGTGATAGGGGCAGGTGAAGGCCCGGGCGGTTCCGAAGTCCTCGCAGGTCACTCGCATGCCGCGGTGCCGGCAGGCGTTGAGGAAGCAGGCCAGGGATCCGTCGCGTTGACGTACCAGGACGACTGGATCGGCGCCCATGTAGGCCGTCACGAAGTCGCCCGGGGCGGGCAGTTGGCACTCGTGCGCGACGAACAGCCAGGAGCGGCCGAAGATCTTCTCGAGCTCGGCCTCGTAGATGTCCTCGTCGCTGTACACCGCGGGGTAGAGAAGGCCTGCTTCGACGTCGACGAGCGTGGTCGGGTCCACGAGTCACCTCCTGCAGCGATATGCCTCTGCAATCTGACCGGCTCTCGGGGCGCACGCAAAGGATCCGGTCCGCTGGCTGAAACACCGCGGCGAAGGAAGAGGACTCGGGCTCGCGCCGGCTTGCCGCAAGGTGCCCTTGCGGGCACCGGAATGCCCTCGCTCAGGCCACCTTTGTGAGATCGAGCATCGACCGGACATCGGCCGGACCGAGCACGGCCATGTTCATCGCTTCCAGGATGCCGACGGCTCGGGCCACGAGGTCGGCGTTGGTGGCGAGTTGCCCGCGTCTGAGATAGAGGTTGTCCTCGAGGCCGACGCGGACGTTTCCTCCCGTCAACACGGCTGCAGCGACGTAGGGCAGCTGGTCCCGTCCGATCGAGAAGGCCGAGAACGTCCAGTCGTCGGGAAGGTTGTTGACGAACGCGAGCAGGGTGTTGAGATCGTTGGGTGCTCCCCAAGGTATGCCCATGCAGAGCTGGACCATGACGGGATCGTCGAGCAGGCCCTGGGCGTACAACCACTTCGCGAACGTCAGGTGGCCGGTGTCGAAGAGCTCGAGCTCGGGCCGCACTCCCAGATCCTTCACCTGCCTGGCCATCTCGACGAGGATGGACGGCGTGTTGGTCATGATGTAGTCGGACTCGCCGAAGTTCATCGTGCCGCAGTCGAGGGTGCAGATCTCGGGCATCAGCTGCCGGACGTGCTCGAGTCGTTCGGTGGCGCCGGCCATGTCCGTGCCGTCCTCATTGAACGGCAGGGGCTGGTCCGGGGGGCCGAGCGTGAGGTCGCCGCCCATGCCGGCCGTCAGGTTGATGACGACGTCGACGTCCGACTGCCGGACTCGTTCGACGACCTCGCGGTAGTAGTCGACTTCGCGTGAGGGGTCGCCGGTGATCGGATCCCGTACGTGGATGTGAACCACCGCGGCGCCGGCACTTGCTGCGTCGATGCAGTCTCGGGCGATGTCGCGGGGGGCGTACGGCACCAGGTCCGACTTCTTGACGGTGTCGCCGTTCCCGGTCACGGCACAGGTGATGAACGCGCTCGTCACGGGTCTTGTCCTCCCTGATCCTCGGGGTTGGGGTTGTCGCGGTCATGGGACGGCCCGTGGGCCGGCGGGCGCTGCCGGTCGAGGAGCAGGTCGAGCGCGAGGGCGAGCTGGGAGCGCTGCCGTGCCGGGGGCCAAGCCTCGGGGTCGAACGTTGCGTCCAGTCCGATGCCGTTGAGCGACTGGAGCAGTTGGACGGCCAGGTCGTGGGCAGGAGTCGCGAGGTCCAGACCCTCGTTGGCGATGACCTGGTCCAGGCATTGGGCGATGTAGTCCGTCCACCCCTGCTGCAGGCGCCGGTTGTGGTTCGCCAGGAGCTCGTCGACGGTGGAGTGAACCCAGAACCACATCCAGACCCGCCACTCCGCGGCGCGATCCCCGGTCGTCGGAATGGCGACATCGAGCGTTTCGAGCAGCTCGGACCGGTTCGTCGGCGACGTTGACTTCGCGGCTTGGAGGGTGGCGTCGGCGAAGGCCTGGAGCGCTGCGGTGAGCAGCGCCTCCTTGCCGTCGAAGTAGTGGGCGAGGGCGCCCGTGGTGCAGCCGGCCTCGGCTGCGATCTCTCGCAGCGTGACGCCGGCCAGTCCCAGCGTGGCGATCGAGCGCCCGGCAGCGCGGGCGAGTTCGGCTCGGCGGGCATCGTGGTCAACAAGCTTCGGCATCGGTCGGGCGCAGTCTCGTTCGGGGTCTTCGGAAGTCTACTTGACACGGGTAATGTCACACAGATAACATAACTGCTGTAACATTATAGCGGTGATGTCACCGCTCCGGCGGGGGAGGATGCCGTGGACGTATCGAAGATGGAGACCGGGAGAGACCGCGGTCTCGACGGCGCGGGGCCCGTGGACCGTGCAGCCGCCCTCCTCGGTGCATTCGACCGCGGCGAGTGGGTGGGGCTGTCGGCGCTCGCCCGGCGGGTCGGGCTCCCCAAGTCGAGCGCGTACCGCTTGCTGGGGATGCTCGAGCGCACGGGGATGGTGCAGAAGCGGGGGCCGTCGTACGCATTGGGGATGCGGCTGTCCGAACTCGGAAGCCGTGTTCCGCTGTGCGAGGCCGATGCGCTGCTCGAGCTGTCGGTGCCGCATCTCGTGGATCTCTGCGGCCGAGCCGGCGAGACTGTCCACCTCGCGATCCCGGACCGGACCGATGTCTTCGTAGCAGCGAAGCTGCACGCTCCCTGCGCCCCGACGGTGCCGACATCGGTGGGAGCGCGGCTGCCTGCGCACTGCACAGCGTTGGGAAAGGTGCTGCTCGCGTTCTCGCCCCGCGAGGTCCTGCATCGATTCCTCGTAAGACCGCGCGCCATCTACACGGGCCGGACACTGATAGAGGGACGGGTCATCGAGGCGGAGTTGGCGAGGGTGCGGCAAGAGCGGGTCGCGTACGATCGCGAGGAGTTGCTCACCGGTCTGGGGTGCACAGCCGTGCCGGTGCTCGGGGAGCGGGGCGCGATGGCGGCAGTCTCGTTGTCGGGCCGCAGCGATGCGGTCGGCAGGCATCGCGCTCAGCTCGCAGCGACTGCCGACGCGATCTCGGTCGCGCTGGCGACCAAGCGCCCGGCGCCCCGGTCGCCGACCCCTCAGTGCTTCGTTCGAACCCGAGTCCGCCCTCCCGAAGTGGTTGCAGGCGGGCAGCGAGATCACGCCTCGCTGGAATTGTCGGCCAGCTCGACATAGATCTCGGCATCCTCAATGACAAGGGCAGCCGCGTGGTGACATGACTCCAGTCCTAGAAGAGCAGGGAGATGCAGTTGGCCAGCACCACGCTCTGGTCGAGCCTGATCGTGCGGTCGCAGATCAGCCAGCTGTCGCTGTCGCGTCGCAGCACGTCGGATCGTTCGCCGGCCCAGATGTGGGTCTCGGACTCGAGACGGTTCGCGTAGCAGATGAAGTTGGACCGTACGGCGAAGCGGTCGGCGTCAGCTGGCGCCACCCGGATGTTGCCGATGATACGGCGGGTCCGGGTGGGAGGCTGCTCCGCCCAGGCGAAGGCTGTCCGGAGCCGTTTGACCCGCCGCTCGAGCGTCGGCCAATCGTCGTCGAAGTGCGCGAGTTCCGAGTCATCGCTCGAGTCGCGCCTCTGCCGGCGCCCCTGGTTGAACCTCGTCGGCATCCAGTAGCGGATGTCGTCGGACAGGAGGCCGAGCCACGTCTCGAAATCGCGGTCGTCGAGCAGCTGCGCCTCGTAGTAGAGGAATTGCTCGATCTCTTTGACGAGTTCGACGGCAGCGGTGTCCAGACGAGCCATGTTCGGATTCGGCCTTGCGCGTGTTCCAGGTGATCGGCAACTGAGATGACCGTACCAAGAGGCCGATTGTCGCAGCAACACCCGCGGTCCGTTGGACGGCACGAGGGAGCGAGCCGCGGTGACGCCGCGCGCTCGAGGGTCGGGCGGTGCGATACTGCGGCCCGCAGAGGAATGCCGGGCTGCGGTGCGAAGGCGAGGGTGCGTTGACGGCGAGGACCATCGGGCTGGTGGGCACGGGAGTGATCGGTGCCGGCTGGGCGGTGCGCGCTCTGAGCCGCGGCCACGACGTGATTGCCTGGGATCCCGTCGGCGGCGCCGAGGATCGGCTCCGGGCCGCCGTCGAGCGAGCCTGGCCCTCCGCCACCCGTCTGGGGCTGTTCCCCGGAGCCGATCCGGTCCGGCTGCGGTGGGCCGGCAGCCCCGAGGAGGTCGCGGCCGGGGCCGGCTGGGTGCAGGAGAGCGCCCCCGAGGACGAACCGCTCAAGCGGTCGCTCCTGCACAGGCTGGACGGGGCGGCCGATCCGGCGACGGTGATAGCCAGCAGCTCCTCGGGGCTGCTGCCCAGCCGTCTCGCCGAGGGGCTCGGCCATCCCGAGCGGCTGCTCGTCGGCCATCCGTTCAACCCCGTGTACCTGTTGCCCCTGGTCGAGGTCGTCCCTGGCGAGGCCACCGCCGAGGAGACAGTTGCCGCGGCCATGGCCCACTACGGCGATCTGGTCATGTACCCGCTGCTGGTGCGCAACGAGATCGAGGGCTACCTGTCGGACCGCCTCCAGGAAGCGCTGTGGCGTGAGAACCTGCACCTGGTGAACGACGGCGTGGCCACCACCGCCGAGCTGGACGACTCGATCGTCTACGGCCCCGGCCTGCGCTGGGCGGCCATGGGCACCAACCTCACCTTCCACCTGGCCGGAGGCGAGGGCGGCATGCGCCACATGCTGGGCCAGTTCGGGCCCGCGCTGAAGCTGCCGTGGACCCGGCTGGAGGCCCCCGAGCTCGGCGCAGAGTTGATCGAGGCCCTCGCCGCGGGCTGCGAGGACCAGGCCGGCGGCCGGTCCATCGCGGCGTTGGAGCGGCAGCGGGACGACTGCCTGCTGGCCGTGATGCGGGCGTTGCGACCGAGCGGCATCGGCGCCGGTCGCCTCGTAGCCGAGCGGGAGGCACGGATCCTGGCCGCCAGGGCGTCCACCGAGGCCGGGCCTTGGACGCCCGGCACCGGGATCGAAGCCCCGCTGGCCCTGTACGCGGCCGTGGTCGAGTCCGACTGGGTGGACTACAACGGCCACATGACCGAGTGGGCCTTCCTGACGGTGTTCGGGTGGGCGTCCGACGCGCTGTTCCGCTACCTGGGCATCGACGAGGCCTACCGGGCCGGCGGGCACTCGTACTACACGGTCGAGACCCACCTCAACCACCGCCGGGAGGCCTCCCTCGGTGAGCCGTTGCGGGTCACCACCCAGGTGCTCGGCAGCGACGCCAAGCGGCTGCACATCTTCCACACGATGTACCGCGACGGTGAGATGCTGTGCACCGGCGAGCAGATGCTGGTCCACGTCGACACCGCGGCCGGCCGCAGTGCGCCGCTGCTGCCCGGCCCCGCGGCCGCAGTGGCCGCGGTGACGGTCGCTCATGCGTCGATGCCGGCGCCGCCGCAGGCCGGTAGTCGCATGGCCATCCCCGAACCCGAGGATTGAGCAAGGAGGCCGGCTTGGACTTCTCGATCAACGAATCCCAGCAGATGGTCGTCGACACCGTCCGCGCCTTCACCGAGCGCGAGCTCGTCCCCCACGAAGAAGAGGTGGAGCGCACCGGCGAGGTCCGGCCCGAGCTGGTGGACCGGATCCGCGGCAAGGCCATCGATGCGGGCCTGTACGCGGCCAACATGCCCGCGGAGCTCGGCGGCGGCGGCCTGGACGACCTGACCCTGGCCATGGCCGAGCGAGCCTTCGGCTGGACGGCGTACGCCCTGCACTACATCGTGGCCCGCCCCTCCAACATCCTGCGGGCCTGCACCGGCGACCAGGTCGAGGAGTACCTGCTGCCCACCGTTCGGGGCGAGCGGGTGGAGTGCCTGGCCATGAGCGAGCCCGACGCGGGCTCCGACCTGAGGGGCATGACCTGCCGGGCCGAGCGCCGGGGCGACGAGTTCGTGGTCGACGGCGCCAAGCACTTCATCAGCCACGCCGACCTGGCCGACTACGTGATCCTGTTCGCAGCCACCGGCACGGCCGACACCCCGCGCGGCCCCCGCAAGCTGATCTCGTCGCTGCTGGTCGATCTCGACACACCCGGCGTCGAGCGGGTGCCGGGCTACAACTGCGTGTCGAACCGGGGCTACCACAACTTCATCCTCAACTTCGACGACGCCCGGGTGCCGGCCTCCAAGCTGCTGGGGGAGGAGCACCGGGGCTTCGAGGTGGCCAACGAGTGGCTGGGCAGCACCCGCCTGCAGGTGGCCGCGGTGTGCCTGGGGAGGGCCGACCGGGCCCTGTCGGTGGCTCTCGACTGGGCCGCCACCCGTGAGCAGTTCGGGCAGCGCATCGGGCGGTTCCAGGGAGTGTCCTTCAAGCTGGCCGACATGCGCACCCGGCTGCTGGAGGCCGAGTTGATGACATACCGGGCCGCGTGGCTGTCGGCGCAGGACGAGATGACGGACGCCGACGCGGCCATGGCCAAGCTGTCGGCCACCGAGATGCTCCAGTTCGTGTCGGACGAGGCCATCCAGATCCTCGGCGGCATGGGGCTGATGGACGAGCTTCCGCTCGAGCGGATCTGGCGCGACGCCCGCGTGGACCGCATCTGGGACGGCACCAGTGAGATCCAGCGCCACATCGTGTCGCGCGACATGCTGCGGCCTCTCGGCTGCTGACATGCCGTGGCCCCGACAGTGATTCCGACCGCGAGCCGGCCCTGGTCGTGACCAGCCGGCTCGATCGGCTGTTGAGGCCGCGGTCGCTGGCCTTCGTCGGGGGCGCGGCCGCCGAGCTCGCCATCGACGCCTGCCGCTCCTTCGGCTTCTCGGGGGACATGTGGGCCGTCAACCCGAGCCGGGAGCTGCGGGGCCTTCCCACCTTCGCCTCAGCGGGAGAGCTGCCGGCCGGCGTCGACGCCGCCTTCGTGGGCGTCGACCGCCACGCCACCATCGCGGTGGTGGGCCAATTGGCCGCTCGGGGCACGGGCGCGGCGGTGTGCCATGCCTCGGGCTTCGCGGAGACAGGCGAGGACGCAGCGGCCCTTCAGCGTGAGCTGGTGGCCGCGGCGGCGGGAATGCCCCTGGTGGGTCCCAACTGCTACGGGACGCTGTCGGCGGTGGCCGGCGCGGCGCTGTGGCCCGACGTCCACGGGCTGGCCCGTTGCCAGCGCGGCGTCGCACTGCTCAGCCAGAGCGGCAACATCGCGGTCAACCTCACCATGCAGCGACGGGGCCTCGACATCGCCTGGGTGATGACGCTGGGAAACCAGGCCGATGTGGGTATCTCCGAAGCCTTCGAGGCCATGGCCGTGGACGACACGGTCACCGGGGTGGGTCTGTGCGTCGAGGCATTGGACGACATCGGGCACTTCGCCTCGGCCGCCGCCGCGGCACGCGACCGGGGTCTGCCGGTGGTGGCGCTCAAGCTGGGAGCCTCGGAGACCTCCGGCGCCATCGCGGTCACCCACACCGCCTCGCTGGTGGGCGACGACGCCGCCTACGACGCGCTGTTCCGCCGGCTCGGCATTCGGCGGGTGCACACTCTGCCCGAATTGCTCGACACGCTGGCCGTCCTGGTCGCGCTCGGACCGCTGAGGGGCAACCGGCTGCTGTCGTTGAGCTGTTCCGGCGGCGAGGCGGCTCTGGTCGCCGACCGCAGCCGCGGCCGCGATCTGTGCTTCCCGCCGTTTGCCCCCGACCACGCCGGCCGGGTGGCGTCCGCCCTCGACGGCCGGGTCGCGGTCACCAACCCGCTCGACTACCACACCTTCATCTGGGGCGACGAGGCTCGCCTGGCCGGCTGCTTTCGCGCCGCCCTCGGAGCGGGAGCCCAGGCGGCCGGCCCAGCGCCCTTCGATGCCGCGCTGCTGGTGATCGACTTCCCCGCCGAGGGGCTCGACCGATCGCGTTGGTGGCCCACCCTGCGGGCCTTCAGTGGGGCCTGCACCGCCAGCAGCACTCCCGGCGTGGTCGCCGCGTCGATGGCTGAGAACATGCCCGTCGAGGCTCGCGGCCGGGCCGGCGAGCTGGGTCTGGCCGCCTGCGCCGACATCGACACCGCTCTGTCCGCCCTCGAGGCCGCCGCCGTCTGGGGGCAGCGGACCCATGAACCGGCTTGCCTGCCGCCGGCTCCGGCGAGCGGCACCAGCCTCGACCACACCGTGCTGTCGGAGTACGAGGCCAAGCGCCGCCTAGACGCGGCCGGGGTCGTCGTACCGGCCGGCACGGTCGTGGCTGCGGACCAGGCTGCGGCCGCCGCGGCCGAGATCGGGTACCCGGTCGTGGTCAAGGCCACGGGCCTCGCCCACAAGACGGAGGCCACCGGCGTGGTGGTCGGCCTCGAAGGCCCGGAGGAGGCAGCCGACGCGGCCCGGCGCCTCGCCGGCGGCGGCGGGACCGTGCTGGTCGAGTCCTGCATCACCGGCGCCGTCGCCGAGTTGCTCGTGAGTGTCCGGTCGGCGCCTCCGATCGGGATGCTGCTCACGCTCGGAGCAGGCGGGACTCTGGCGGAGTTGCTCGACGACACCGTCAACCTGCTGTTGCCGGCGCCGGGCGCCGGCGTTCTCGAGGCCCTGCGCAGCCTGCGGATCTGGCCGGCGCTGGCCGGCCATCGGGGCCACCCTGCCGCCGCCGTCGATGCGGTGGTCTCGGTGGTCGCTGCACTGGGCGCGCTGGTGCGCGACGACCGCAGCATCATCGAAGTGGAGATCAACCCCCTCATGGTCACGCCGCACGCCGCCGTCGCCGCCGACGCGCTGATGCTCGTGGCCGAGCCACCGGAGCCTGACTGAGAACGCCTCGACCGGTTCGCCCTGCGTGGGCGGCTGTCGACCCCAGAAACTCCCCTCCATTCCGGATCAGTGGAGTCAGGATGGAGACTCAGTGGAGAGCGGTCCCGTGAAATAAGCCACTTCGTCAACCGGCGAGGCCCTGTGGCGCAGCTAGGGTGATGGTTGGTGTCCATTCGGCGTGTCGGAACCCGGCTGGCGGCATTCTGTTTGGTCGTACTGGCCGCGATCGGCGCGCTCCCGGGCAATGCGGCCGCCGAGACGAGCTTGGTGGTTGAGGCCGGCTACGGCGGGCACGGCCAGCCCGGGCGACCGTTCCCGCTGCTGATCGCGGTCACCACCGACGTCCTCTTCGTCGGCGAGCTGCAGATCGGCAGCCCGGACTCCGGTCTCGCGATCGCCAGGCAGGTGGAGATTCCCGCCGGCACGACACGCGAGTTCACCGTCGTCTGGGAGGGGAACCCGTGGGGAGACGTTGTCGCGGTCGGGCTGGTGGCAGGGGGCGAGGTCGTTGCGTCAGCGACAGCGCGCCCGATGGAGCAGCAGAACGTGGACCTGGCGGGGGTGTTGCCGGCGCTCGCCGATCGCGGCCTCCCCGAGCGGGCGCCCCTGGTCGTCGACGCCGGTGAGGCGATGCTCTTCCCGGTGGATCCGGCCGGCTTGGCGGCCGGATGGGCCGTGCTGGCACCGCTCGACTTCGTGGTGGCGACGGCCGCCGACCTTCGCGGGCTCGACCGCGCCGGAATGGACGCGTTGCTGGGGTGGGTGAACCGGGGCGGGCGCCTGATGGTGGACGAGCCCGCCGGAACCGAGATCCCGGGCGTTCCCGCGGCTTGGCAGCCCGGCGGTGCCCGGCAGCGGATGGCGGGCCAGGGCGAGATCATCGTCACCGAAGGCCGGGCCTCGTCGGGCCACTGGGATCGAATGTTCGAGCCGGCGGCTACCAGGTCGGCTCGGGAGGACGAGGCCTGGGCGGAGTTCGGCAGGTTCTGGGGCTTCGAGCCGCTGAGTTGGGCGCTGGGACGCGACGCCGATGTGAAGCTCCCCAGCGCGGGCTGGCTCGCGGCCCTCGTCGGCGCCTATGTCGCGGTGGCGGGCCCGGGCGTGTGGCTCGCCGCGAGGGGGCTGCGCCGGCCTGGGCTGGGCTGGATCATGGTGCCGGTGGCCGCCCTCTGCTTCGCCGCCGTCATCTGGGCCTTCGCATCGAGTTTCAGGAACAGCGCCAAGACCGCCCACGGGACCATCGTCGAAGTGGCGCCCCGGGGGACGGTGGCCACCACGTTCTCGCTGCTGAACTCCAGCGGCGGCGGCCGCGACTCGATCTCGCTGCCGCCGGGCTGGTCGGTGGCTTCCAGCCGCACCGAAGGTCAGCGCAGCGTGCTCGACATCGCCGACGGTCCGGCGGGGTCGGTCGCCTCGATCAAGCTCGACGCGGGCGGGTTCAGCATGCTCGGCGCCGGCGGCGCCCTGCCGGAGCTCGACGGCGCGCTCGAGGCGAGGGCCTGGTCCTCAGGAACGGGAAGGGTCACCGGGGTTGTGACCAACAACTTGGCGGTGGATCTGCACGAGGTCGCCGTGTTCGCGGACCAGGCCGGCATGAACGTCGGAACGGTGCCCGCCGGCTCGGCGGTGGAGTTCGACTATTCGGGCCGGGTGGCCGATCCATTCATCGGCGAGCCGATCGAGTTCCGGATCTGGGATGACGCGTTCGCACCGGACTTCCACGGCGAGGGCCGTCCCTACGATCCCGGGCCGGTCAACCTCGGGCTGTGGAGCGAGCTGAACGCCCGCTGGTCGCTCAACTCGCGGCGGGTGGGGCAGGTGGTGGTGGCGGCATGGACCGAGGATCTCGCCTCCCCGCTGGACGCCGGCGTTCGTGCCGGCCGGACGCTGCTCGTGGCCCGGGCCACGATCGAGCCCGACGGCGGACTTCTCAGCGACATCGCCGTGCCCCGTGACATCGTGCGGGGCCCAGGAGCCCTGGGCTCCGACTTCAGGCTCATGGACGGATGGGGCGGCGGCGCCATGTTCCGCTTCGTGCTGCCCTCCGACGCTCGCCACCACGAGCTCGTGCTCGCCGTTCCCCGGGGCCAGCGGCGGATCGAGCTGTGGACCGGGGCCGGGGCCGGATGGCGCCACGTCGATCTGGAGGCCGACCGGACGGCGGTGTTCCGGCTGCCGCCCGAGAGCATCGACGACGGGCGCGTCTACGTGAAGGCCCTGTTCGACTTCGATCGCGGGTCCCCGCTGCTGCGAGAGCTGGCCGTGCGCAGCCCGCGGGCCGGTGAGGAGCTCTCGGCGCTGTCGTTCGTGACGGCCGATGCCGCCCCGGGCGGTCGGGTCGGAGCGGCCGGATGAGCGCCGCCGCCCCCGTCGAGGCCAGCGGTCCGGGGAGCACGGCCGCGGTCGCCATCACGGGGCTGCGCAAGCGCTTCGGCAAGTTCGTCGCGGTCGACGACTTGAGCCTGGAAGTCCCGGCCGGGGCCATCTACGGCCTGATCGGGCCCAACGGAGCAGGCAAGACCACCACCTTCGCGGTCATCTCGTCGGTGCTGGCGCCCAGTTCGGGCAGCCTGTCGGTTCTCGGCCACGACCCCGTCGCCTCGCCGCAGGAGGTCCGCCGGGTGCTGGGCTACATGCCCGACTCGCTCGGCGTTTACGCCGACCTCGACGTGGACGAGTATCTGCGCTTCTTCGCGGCGGCATACAAGATCCCGGCGCGGTCCCGGCCCGGCCTGCTCGACGGCCTGCTGGAGCTGGTCGCCCTGGAAGGCAAGCGCACCGCCCGGGTGGACAGCCTGTCGCGGGGAATGAAGCAGCGGCTGAGCCTGGCCAGAGCGCTCGTGCACGATCCGGAGGTGCTGATCCTGGACGAACCCGCCAGCGGCCTCGACCCGAGGGCGAGGTCGGAGCTGCGGGCCCTGCTCGTCCATCTCTCCGAGATGGGCAAGACCATCGTCATCAGCTCGCACATCCTCTCCGAGATAGAGGAGGTGTGCAGCCACATCGCCATCATGCAATCCGGGAGGATCGTGGCCGCGGGCGACACCGGGGAGGTCTCCAGCCTGCTGACCGGCGGCCGCCGTCTCCGAGCCCGGTTCGCGGACGGGACGGTCGAGGAGTTCACCGCCGAGAGCGCGCCGGAGCAGGCCGCGCTGCTGCGAGGGCTGGCCAACGACGACGCCCGTTCGCTGGTGGAGTTCAGCCGGGTCGGCGGCGGCCTCGAGGAGATCTTCCTGAGCCTCACCCACGGGGGTGACGAATGAGCCGTCTCGCAGCCTGGGTCAATCCCGTTCTCGCCCGTGAACTGGCCGAGAGGATGCGCGGACTGCGGGCGACGGTGATGCTGTCGGCCTATCTGGGCGTGCTCGGCCTGGTCGTGGTCCTCGTCTATCGCAACGAGTCGGTCACGGGCAGAGGATTCGACGGCTCGCCGGTGACAGAGCTGGCCACCGCCGGGGAGGGGATCTTCGAGTGGACGCTGCTCTTCGCGATGCTGCTGGTGCTGTTCCTGGTGCCCGGCTTCACCGCCGGAGCCGTCGCCGGCGAGCGTGAGCGGCAGACCCTCGTCCCCCTGCAGGTGAGCCTGCTGAGACCGAGCAGCATCGTGTTGGGCAAGATCGGGGCGTCGGTGGCCTTCACCCTGCTGCTGGTGCTGGCCACGCTGCCCCTGCTCACGGTGGCCTACCTGATCGGCGGGGTGACGCTCGGCGACATCCTGCAGGGAACGGGCATGGTGATGTTCACCGCGGTCACCGTCGCGGCGCTCTCGGTGGCCTGTTCGACGTTCATGAGGCGCGTCCAGACGGCGACCGTGCTGTCGTACGGTGTGGTCCTGCTGCTGTGCGGGGCCACCTTCGCGGCCTACTTCGTCGTCGAGCAGATCGACTCCGACGGAGGCTTCGAGCCCGCCGATCCTCCCCGGCTCATCCTGGCTCCCAACCCGATCGTGGCCCTTGCCGACGCCACCGCCGATGGGCCCGACACGCTCACCGAAGCGTTCTTCGCGCCGCCGTTCAGCTCTTACGGCGGCAACGGCCCGCTCAGCGGGCTCAAGGAACTCGTGACCCCGGATCAGGTCTGGTCCGGCCGGCTCGCGGACGGTGCGATTGTTGATTTCGAGGTGGCCCCCGACGGTGACATCTTCGGCGTGGCCGGTCGAGGCGGCGGCCCGCCCGATCAGCCCAGCCTGCCGCTGTGGGCCCAGCACATCCTGATCATGGGCGCCCTAGCCGCGCTCTCGGTGTTCCTGTCGTCCCTTCGGCTGCGGACACCGGCCAAGACGGAGCGCTGACCGGAGTGCGGGGCCGGATGCCGGCGCGGGACCGGGTGCCGATGCCGGGTCGGAGACCTGTGCCGGACGGTACGGCGGTGCTGGATCAGGCGATGGGGCCGGACCGGGTCGGGGAGTTCCTCGCCGCGGTGCGGCGCCGCATCAGGCGGGCGTGGCTGTTGACCGCGGCCCAACGCTGGGCGCCGGCCGCGTCCGGGACCGCGCTGGCCCTCGTGGTGGCCTCCCGTCTCGTCCCGTGGCCATGGCTGGAGCTCGCCGCCCTTCTTGTGGGCGCCGGCACCGCGGCCGCCCTGATGGCGAGATGCCTCACCCTCCCGGTCAGCGCCGAGGCCGCAGCCCGCTCGGCGGACCGTGCCCTGGCCACCGACGACGCCCTGTCGACATCGCTGCAGTTCGCCGGTCTGGCCGGCGTCTTCGGAGACGGGATCCGGGCCAGGGCCGACACGGCCGCCCGGCGCGGCGACGCCCGCATCGCCGTTCCGATCAGGGTGCGATGGCGGCCGCTGCTGGCCGTGGCCGCGGCATCGCTGGCCGCGGTGGCTGTGACGCTCACGATCGACCCTGCCGCGCCGGGGGCGAGCCCCCGCGACGTCGAGCGCGCCGCCCTGGCCGGGGAGGCGGAGGGGCTGCGGGCCCGGGCCGAGGAGCTCGCGCGCAGCTCTGTCGCTTCCTCCGATCAGGCCGCCCTGGCCGAGCAGCTTCAACGGTTGGTGGAGGAACTCGAGCAGGCCACCGACCTAGAGGCGGGCCTGGCCGCGCTGGAGCAGGCCCGCAGCGAGCTCGAAGCCAGTGTCAGCGACCACTTCCTGGCCGAGAAGTCGGCCGTGCAGGGGTTGAACCGCTCGCTGGAGGCGCGGCCTCTGGCCGAGGAGCAGGGCGGCGCCGCCGCACAACTCGAAGCGCTCGGCGAGGCGCTCGCGGGGCTGTCGGACCAGGACCGGGCCGCGCTGGCCGAGCGCCTCGAAGCGCTGTCCGCCACCCAGACCGCGGGAAATCCGGTCGCGGCGGGCGCGCTCGCAGCGGCCGGCGAGTCTCTGGCGTCGGGCGAACTAGGACAGGCCGCCGCAGCGCTGGGAGAGGCCGCCGCGGCCCAACGCGCGGGCGAGGCCTCGCTGCTGGACCAGACCGCCCGGATCAACACTGCCGACCAGCTCGGCGATGCCTCCGCCCGCCTAGCGGATGTCAGCGGGCAGGGGCAGCGCCAGGGGCAGGGCGAAGGGCAGGGCCAGGGCGAGGGGCAGGGCGAGGGGCAGGGCGCGGGGCAGGGTCAGGGCGCGGGGAGCCCGTCGGGCTCGGTGACCGGGGCGAGCGGGGGAGCCGGCCAAGGACGGGGCGGTCAGGGCACCGCCGGCGGGCGCGGCGACAGCACCGCGGCCGGCGGCAGCGGCGCCCCGACGGTGTGGGTGCCGGGCGGAGCGACCGACGAGCAGCGAGTGGGCGGCGCCTCCACGTCCGACCAGTCGTCGATCGTCGGGCAGGGCCAGGCGCTCACGGGCGCCACCGGTGCACGGGTGCCGGTGGACTCGGTGCTCAGCGACTACCTCGACGAGGCCGTCGAGAGCCTCGACCGGGGCCGGATACCACCCGCGTCGCGTGCGTTGGTCCAGCGGTACTTCGACATCATCGCCGGGTTCTGAGCACCACGATGAGCAGGACACGCACGAGGGCCGCAGACTCGAGCCGTCCGACCCAGAAGCCTCGGAACATGAAGGGCGAGAAAGCAGATGACTGAAATGAACCCGGATCGCTACGCGGCGGTGGCCGCGGCCATCGAAGCCCAGGTGGGCAAGGTCATCGTCGGCCAGGCCGACCTTGTGCGCGGCGTGCTCATCTGCCTGCTGTGCGAGGGGCACGCCCTGCTCGAGGGCGTCCCCGGCCTGGGCAAGACGATGCTGCTGCGCACCCTGGCCGACGCAGTGGACGTGGACTTCGCCCGGGTCCAGTTCACGCCCGACCTCATGCCCGCCGACATCGTGGGGACACAGGTGCTGGAGTCCGCCGACCATGGCGGGCGCGACTTCCGGTTCCGGCCGGGGCCGGTCTTCGCCAATCTCGTTCTCGCCGACGAGATCAACCGGGCCACGCCCAAGACGCAGTCGGCGCTGCTGGAGGCCATGCAGGAGCGGTCGGTGACCGTCGGCGGGACCACCCGCCCGCTGCCCCGGCCGTTCCTGGTGATGGCCACCCAGAATCCGCTGGAGATGGAGGGCACCTACCCCCTTCCGGAGGCCCAGCTCGACCGGTTCCTGCTCAAGATCCATGTGCCCATGCCGCCCGCGGAGGAGCTGATGACGATCCTCGAGCGGACCACCGGGACCCACCGGGCCCAAGTCGAGCCCGCGGCCGGCGGCCGCGACATCGCCGCGATGGTGGCGCTCACCCGGCAGGTGCCCATCGCCGACCACGTCGCCCGCCACGCGGTCGACCTGGTGGTGTCCAGCCATCCCCAGCACGGCTCCGCGCCCGAGTTGGTGCGCCACTACATCCGGTTCGGCTCCTCGCCCCGGGGCGCCCAGTCGATCGTGCTGGCGTCGAAGGCTGCGGCCCTGCTCGACGCCAGGCCCTCGTGCTCGGTCTCCGACGTCCGAGCGGTCGCCCACAGCGCCCTGCGCCACCGGCTGGTGCTCGGCTACGAGGCGGCTGCCGACGGGGTGAGCGCCGACCAGCTGGTCGACGCCATCCTCGACGCCGTCCCCGAGCCCGGCTCCGGCATCCGGGGGGCGCCCTAGAGGCCGAGCGGAGAGGCGGCAGGTCATGAGGCCATCAGCAAGACGCCGAGCGAGGCCGTGGGCAGTGATGCCCTGGTCTGGGCGGCCCGTGAGCGCAGCGAACAAGAGCGGGGAACGGATGCTTCGGAGCGAGGCGTCGACGGCTTTCGGCGGGGCCTGCTAGTGGCCCTGCTGCCGGCGGCGCTGCTGGGCCGGCTCGAACGGCTCCAGATCGCCACCCGGCGGCCCCTGGCCGGCCATCTCGCGGGCGAGCACCGCTCGCCCCGCCACGGCTCGTCGCTGGACTTCGCCGACTATCGCACCTATCACCCCGGCGACGACTTCCGCCTGATCGACTATCACCTGCTGGCCCGCCTCGACACGCTGCTCATCAAGCTGTTCGAGGCGGACGACGAGCTCGACGTCAGGCTGCTGATCGACACCTCCGCGTCGATGGGCTCCGACGGCAAGCTGCTGCACGCGCAGCGCCTGGCCGCGGCGGTCGGGTTCGTGGCTCTGGTGCGGCGAGACACGGTCAGCGTGAGCACGTTCCCCACCGGCGGGCCGGTGCCCCGTTTCGTGGGCCGCCAGGCGGCCGCATCGTTGTTCGGTCACCTCGAGGGACTGTCGGCCGCGGGCCCCACCACCGTCGCTCAGGCGGTGCTGCACCATCTGTCGAGACCCGGTCGGGCCGGGCTCACCGTGCTCTTGTCGGATCTGCTCACACCGGACTGGGAGCGAGGCATCACCCGGCTCCCGGCCCGAGGGGGAGACCTCGCCGTGATTCACGTCCTGTCACGCGCCGAGCTGGAGCCGGAGATGCACGGCGACCTGGAAGTCGTCGACCGCGAGACCACCGAGCGCCTGGCGGTGAGCCTGTCGCCCGAGACGCTCGCCGAGTACCGGGCCGGCGCGCTGGCGTGGGCCGACGGAGTGGCCGCCCGCTGCCGCCACGTGGGCGCGGCCTACACACGGACCCTGGCCGGCGACGATCTTGAGTCCGTGCTGCTGAGCGGCTGGCTCCGAGCAGGCGTCTTCAGATGACGCCCGGCCCCGGCGCCGGCCGCGCTCGGGATGGCGCGGCGACCCGCGGAGCGACCCGGTGAGGTTCGCCGACCCGGCCGCACTGTGGTGGGCGCTGCTGGCCGTGCCGGTCGTGCTGCTCCACGTGCTCAGGCCGAGACGGCCGCCACGGGTGGTGAGCTCCACGCTGCTGTGGCGGGCCGTCGAGCGCCCGGTCACGTCGGCGGTGCCGTTCCGCATGCTGCGACCCTCGTGGCTTCTGCTGCTCCAGCTGCTCGCGGTCGGTCTGCTCACGGCTGCCCTCGCCGATCCGGTGCGGGTCGAGGCAACCCCGCTGGCCGAGCACACCGTGTTCCTCATCGACGGCTCCGGCTCGATGCTCGCGCTCGACGGCCGGCCCGACCGGATCGCCGACGCCAGAGCCCGAGCGGTCCGGGTGCGCCGGGACCTGCCCGCCGGCGGCATCGCCAGCGTGATCGAGGTCGGCCCGCAGCCCCGGGTGCTGCTGTCGGCCAGTGCAGACACCGGCGCCTTCGACGAGGCGGTGGCCGCGACGCGGGCCAGCCCGGGCCGGGCCGGCTTCGCGGCCGCCTTCGCGCTGGCCGAGGGTCTGGAGACCGCCGATGCGCCCATCGGTTTCGTCCTCGTGTCCGACGGCGGGCTGAGCGAGGAGGAGCAGCGGCTGCTGCCACCGGGCGCCACCTACGAGCAGGTCGGGTCGGGCGCCACCAACCGGGGTGTCACCGCCCTCGACGTCGAGGCCCGGCCGACCGAGCTCCATGTCCGGGTGACGGTCGCCAACACTGGCGGTCCCGCCGCGGTCCAGACCCTGCGACTCGACGTGGACGGTCGCACGCGCCAGCGCGTCGAACTGGACCTCGCGGTGGGCGAGACCCGGGTGTACGAGACCGACCTCACCGCCGGCGACCGGGTCGATGCGTTCCTCGAAGGCGAGGATCTGCTCGCGGCCGACAACCGGCGAGTCGCGGTCAGCCGGCGCCGCCAGCCCATCCGGGTCCAAGTGGTGGGCGAGCCCGATCCGTTCCTCGACGCGCTGCTTCAAGCCGTCGACGGACTCAGCCTGGTCTCCGGCGTGGAGGGCGATCGGCCCGATCTCGTCGTCTACAACCGGTCCCGGGTGCCGTCCGCGCCCTCGACGCCCTTCATCGCCATCCGTGCCCCCGGAGGAGCACCGGGGCTGTCGGTTGTCGGCGAGGCCGAGGGGCCCGCCCTGACGCTCGTGCGCTCCGACGAAGCGCTGCTGGGCGGGATCGACCTGTCGGGGCTGGCAGTCGCCACCGCCCAGCAGGTGCGCTCGGACACCGCCGAGGTCCTGCTGGCCGCGGAGTCGGCGCCGCTGCTGCTTCGGGGCCGCGCCGGCGGGGTGCGGTTCGCCTACCTCGCGTTCGGGCTGAGCGATTCCAACCTCCCGTTGCAGACGGCGTTCCCCCTCCTCGGCGAGCGTCTGCTGGCGGAGCTGACAGGAGCGCGACTGCCGCCGGCGTCGATCGAGGTCGGCGAGACGCTCACGCTGCCGTCGCAGTCCGGAGGGGTGTTGACCGACCCGGCCGGCACCGTCGTCGAGCTGGCGCCCGGGTCGCCCGGGTTGGTGGTCGAGCGGCCTGGACTGTGGAGCGTCGCGGTGCCCGGCCGGCCCGAGACGCTCGTGGCCGTGAACCCGGCTGCGACGGAGTCCGGCCTCACACCGGTTCCGGGGCTGCCGACCGAGCTCAGGCCACTGCGCCCCGGTGAGCCGCGCACGGAGAGCTATTCTTCTCTGCGGCTGTGGGCGGTCGCCGCCGCGCTGGCCGCGGTCGCCGCGGAGTTCCTGCTCGCCCGGCGGCGGGTCGGTGTGGCCCCGCTCCAGTGGAGGCTGGCCAACGCGGTGAGGACCCTGGTGGTGCTGGCCCTGCTCGGTGCGCTCATCGACGCCGGGTACGAGCGCGACGCCGGGGAGGTGGCCACCGTCTTCGTGGTGGACGCGTCGGACTCGCTAGGCACCCGCGGCCGGGCCGAGGCGGTCTCCTTCGTCACCCAGGCGTTGGCCGCCCAGCCCGACGGCGCCCGGGCCGGTGTGGTCATGTTCGGCGGCGATGCCCGCATAGAGCTGCTGCTGCGGCGCGAGGCGTCCTTCCTCCAGCCCTCCGTCAGGGTCGACCCGTCCCGTACGGACCTGGCGGCCGCGCTGCGGCTCGGCGGGGCCGTGCTGCCCTCCGATGCCCGCCGCCGGGTGGTGCTGGTGAGCGACGGCCGGGCCACCGACGGTGACGCGGCCCGCGAGGCGGCCCGGCTGCGCGATCAGGGCATATCCGTCGACACGGTGCTGATCGACACTCCCGGTTCGGCAGACATCGCCATCGGCGCGGTGCGGGCCCCGAGCCGGGTGTCTCAGGGGGAGCGGATCCCCATCGGCGTGGCGCTCCAATCGACCCTGGAGGGGCCCGCAGTGGTGACGCTGCGCGTCGACGGCGAGGTCGCGGCCGTGCAGCGCCTCGACGTGGTGGCGGGTGCTCAGAGCGTGACCTTCACCGACATCGCCGCCGGCGGGGGGCTGCGCCGCTACCGGGTGGACGTCGAGAGCGCAGCCGACGCAGTCACGCAGAACAACCACGCCTTCGCCGCGGTGGAGGTCGCCGGACCCGCCCGCGTGCTGGTCGTGGAGGGGGTGTCCGGCAACGGGGCCGAGCTCGCTGGCGCGCTCGAGGCCGGCGGGCTGGAGGTGGACACGGTGCCGGTGTCGGGGATACCGCAGATGGACGGGCTGCTCGCGTACTCGTCGATCCTGCTGGTGGACGTGGACCAGCGCCAGCTGTCGAACCGCCAGGTGGGCGCCCTGAGCGGCGCGGTGCGCGACGGCGGCCGGGGTCTGGTGACCCTCGGCGGGAACCAGTCCTACGGTCTCGGCGGCTACTACACCAGCGAGCTGGAGCGCCTGCTGCCCGTCGTCAGCGAGATCCTCGACCCCTTGCGGCGCCAGACCGTCGCCGAGGTCCTGGCCATCGACACCAGCGGATCCATGGGCGCCTGCCACTGCTCGGAGAACGACTTCGTCAGCAACCGGATCGACGGCGGCGTCAACAAGACCGACATCTCGCGCGCCGCGGCCGCTCGCACCATCGCCGCGCTGGGCTCCAACGACGAGATCGGCGTGCTCGCGTTCGACGTCGAGGAGCGATGGGTGCTCGAACTCCAGAAGCTTCCCGCCCAGGACGTCGTCAACCAGGGTCTGGCCATGCTCAACCCCGACGGCGGCACCAACCCCTCAGGCTCGCTGCAGGAGGCCGCCAGTGCGCTGCGCCAGAGCAACGCGGCGCTCAAGCACATCATCCTGTTCACCGACGGGTTCACCGCCCCTGCGCTGCTGGACGGCCTCGCCGACGAAGCGTCGGCGCTGGCGGGCGAAGGCATCACGGTGTCGGTCGTCGCCACCGGCGAGGGCGCGGCCGGCGACCTCGAAGCGGTCGCGCAGGCCGGCCGCGGCCGGTTCTACCCCGGTCGGGACCTCCAGCAGATCCCGCAGCTCATCATGGACGAGGCCGTCCTGGCGTCGCGAGACTTCATCAACGAGGGCGAGTTCCTCCCCACGGTCACGTCTTCGCTGCCGGTGGTGGCCGGCCTCCGCCAGTCCCCGCCGCTGCTGGGCTACGTGGCAACCACCGCCCGGCCCCGGGCCGTCACGCTGCTGGAGATCGGGCCCGACGCCGATCCGCTGCTGGCCCGCTGGCAGGTCGGTCTCGGGACGGTGACGTCCTGGACGAGCGACGCATCGCAGCGCTGGTCGCGGCTGTGGGCCGGATGGGACGGCTATGTCGGGTTCTGGTCGAGGGTGGTCCGCGACAGCTTCCCCACCCTCGACGACAGCACCACCGCGGTGGTCGACGACGGCGTGCTGCGCATCCGGGTGGAGGCCGACGGCGGCTTCGGCGACAGTGCGGCCGCCACCGCCCGCATCACCGATCCCGCGCTGGCGGGCCGCCGGATCGGGCTGAGCCGGGTGGGCCCCGACACGTTCGTCGGCGAGTTGGTCACCGACGAGGCGGGCGTCTACGTGGTCGGGACCTCGGTGTCGTCCGCTGACGGGTCGGTCATTCAGGGCACCGCCATCGCCAGCCAGCCGTACGGCCGGGAGTACGAGCCCGGTGTTGCTGACGGGCCCCTGCTGGCACGGATCGCCGAAGCCGGATCGGGCCGGGCCGGCATCGAGCCGGCGATGGCCTTCGACGCTGGCGGGTTGGTGGCCGGCCGCTCCCGGGTGGCTCTCGCCCGCTGGCTGTTGCTGGCCGCCGCGGTGCTGTTCGTGACCGCCGTGGTCCTGAGCCGCCTCACGCCGGCGCCGCTCACCCAGTCGGGGCGACCCCGGTCGGGCCGCCTCAGGCTGCGCCGCGCCAGGCCGGCGGCAGAGGCGGCCCGCGGCGGGGCCCGCGATCGACCGGACTCGACTGTCCAGCAGGACGCCCGGCTGCTCGAAGAGTTGGCCCAGGCCGAGGAGGCGGCCCAGACAAGCACCCTGTCAGCCCTGCTGGACAGGACCCGCGACAAGCGCAGCCGCGACTAACGAACATCTCGGCGCGACCACTAGCCCAGATCTTTCAGTAGGCCTGTGCGGCGATGCCACAAATCGCCTCGCCGCCCTCGCTCTCTCAATTTCCGGTGGTTTTGGGCGACTATCGACCCTGACCGCCGGAATATGCGGCTGACGCCGCGCTGGCTGTCCGAGTGCTGCGCTCGGGCGAGAGAGCGCGCCCGCCGGGCGCGGCCCGTCGCGGCGTCGAACGCGACCATGAGCCCGGCACCGGCGACGAGCACCGACCCCCACCACACCCACATCACCAGCGGGGCGACCGACACGGTGTACAGCGCCAGGTTCGGATCGGTCGCGTTCCGCAGCACCACCTGGATGTCGCGGGCCGGGAGCGAGTGCAAGGCGGTCTCTGCGAGCAGCACGCCACGGTCCCCGAAGGCCACCAGCGACGGCTGCAGCTCAGCCACGAGCGCGTCGCCGTCGCGTACTTCGACCGTCGCGACCACCGCCGAGGATCCCGGAGCCGGCCCCTCGGCCACCTCGACGCCGACGTGGCGGAACGTACGGCCTCCGACCTCGACCTCCTGGCCTGCGTCGAGCCCGAACGTGGCCCGGTCGGCCTGCGTGGACCCGGCCACACCGATCAGCAGGACCGCGAACCCGACGTGGCCCACCCGCATCGGCCAGCACCCGCGTCCGTGCCGGCGCAGCCCCTCGATCAGGCTCACGAGCACCGCACCGGCACCGGCGGCCACGCACAGGGCGAACGCTGAGCGCGCTCCCGCCGCCGCGGCCACCACCACTCCGGCCGGAACCCCCGAAGCCGACCACACGGTCGCCCGCCCGCCGAGGGCGACCGCGCAGGCGCCCAGGCCGACCACCGCCAAAGGAGCCAGCAGCCGGGCGTAGTAGGGGCCGGTCACGAGGGGCTCGCCCGGGGCAGGGATCGGATACAGCACCCCGACCACGACTGCGGCGGCCGCGGCCGTGGCCAGCGAGGTGCAGGTGATGCGGAGCCACCGGTGGGCGTGCTGCTGTTCGCGCCGGTCGCCCCGCACCGATGCGGCCGCCGCGGCGGAGGCGACCGCGAGCGCGGCCAGGATCCACGAGACCCGTGCATCGTCGGCGAAGGCGTGGACCGAGCCGCCCACCCCGCCGCGGGTGACCGCGCCCGATACCAGGACCAGGATCCACGGCAGGGCGCAGAGCATCCGGATCGCTCGCCCATGCGAGGGCTGGCCCACGGCGTGCATCGCGGCGACGGTCGTCAGCCAGGCGGCGAGGATCCCGTTCTCGACCGGGTCCCAGCCCCAGAACCCGCCCCAACCCAGCTCGACGTAGGCCCAGTTGGACCCGGTCGCCAACCCCATCGTCAGCAGCCCCAGGCTGAGCCCGAGCCAGCATCGCAGCGCTCTGCGCCGCCCCCTGTCGAGCGGAGCCGCCACCGCCACGAGGAACGGCACGATCGTGGACACCTGACCCAGGTAGAGCAGGGGCGGGTGGTACAGCATGGCGGGATGCTCCAGGATGGGCTGCAGCCCGGCGCCCGCGATGGCCGGGATGGCCAGCCGCCCGAACGGGTTGGCGGTCGCCAGCACTGCTCCGGTCAAGACGGCGACGCTCAGTGAGCCCCACACCGAGGCGCTTCGAGCGGTGGCGGCCGGCCGGGCCCAGATCATCACGGCCACCGCGGCGGCGACCATGCTGGTGAACAGCAACAGCGATCCGCTGGCCCCGCCCCAGAGGCCGGCCAGCCTGAATGGTCCGGAGAGGCCGGACCGTGCGTGGTCCGCAACATACGTGAGCGACAAGTCGAGGGTCCACAGTGCTTGCCCCAGCATGATCGTCGGCAGGGCCGCCCCGACCCACATCACCACCGCAGCCACCCTCGCGAGGCGCAGAGACCGCACGCCGCCGGCCGCGGCGGCCAGCGCCGCAGTCCCGGACGCCCACAGGCAACCCACGGCGAGACCGGTCATCACGCGACAGTACCTGCGGTCCCGAGGCTGAACGGCGGGTCGCGGCTGCGCCCGTTCCCACAAGCGGGTGTTGAGCGGCCCGGCCTGACACTGGCCCCGTAGCCTTGATCCTCGGGCTCGATCACCTCCCAGCGCATCCTCTCGGCTGCGAGCCCCCGCTCACCAATGGCTCGCGACGGGCCCGACGGTAGGGTCGCGGCGGGCTCGTAGCTCAGTGGTCAGAGCAGGGGACTCATAATCCCTTGGTCGTGGGTTCGATCCCCACCGAGCCCACGAACGAGCGAATCCAGGAGGTTCATCGGTGCCGAGCGGGTCCACCACGTGGACACGTACACCCCCTGCCGGGAGGGTCGCCATGAGGTGTGCAGGCAAGGATCCGACTTCATCCACGGCATCACCCATGTGGGTCGCAACCCGCTGACCGCCTGGTGACGGAGCTGCCACCTGAACATCGCCAGCCATGCCGAGATGGCCGGGCTCCTCGCCGATCTAGTGGGATCGAACTTACCCGCCGAGGCAGGTCTTCCCCAAGACCTGGCCGCAACGATCTCGTGCAGCAGCAGGTGCAGCCGTAGCTGTTGCAGTAGCCGTGCGAACAGACCCGCCCCGGTATCCTCCCAGGGGACTGTCGGCACCAGGTGAGGAGAATGAGCGTGACGGGCAGGATTGCACTGGCCGTGTCCGTGCTCGCCATGGCAGTGGCAGTGCTGGCCCTAGTTGTGGCGACGCGCGATTCAGACGAGGCCCCCGAAGCGCCGGCTTTCGAAGCACCGGCCTCCGAAGCGCCATTCGCGGAAGCGCGGACAGCGCGGATCGCCGATCCCCAGCCCGACACGACGGCGGCCGAGACGGAGGTCACCGCGTCGGAGCCGGCACCGACGGCCGCGGCGCCCGATTCCGAGCCCCCGGTGCCGCCGGTGTCCCCGGCGACCGTCACAACGCCCACCGGGGACGCGGCCCTGGTGGAAGTGCCCGACGTGATCGGGCTCGGCTTCGGCGAGGCCGACGCCCGGTTGCGGGCCCTCGGGTTGGAGCCGGATCCGAGCTACCAGGTCAACATCGAGGTGCCCGAGAACACGGTGTTCGCCCAGAGCCCGCCCGCCGGCCAGCGGATCGCCGAGGACGGCATCGTGGCCCTGACCGTCAGCCAGGGCGAGATTCCCAGAGTCCCGGCGGTGCGGGGCCGCAACCGGGTC
>Ga0209543_1000307_pt1 | contig 67394 bp, 84 predicted proteins | sample MesohylFT_FD_187296 | JGI IMG/M metagenome (GOLD analysis project Ga0209543, IMG submission 187296) | Host-associated microbial community of the marine sponge Aplysina aerophoba from Gulf of Piran - sponge mesohyl, lysed by freeze-thaw... | ecosystem: Host-associated > Porifera > Sponge >...
CGACCGGAGCCGTGCGGAGCACGGCGTAGTGGAGAAACCTCGTCCCCATGGGGCTGGGAGGTTTCTCCACTGCGCGCCTTCGGCGCTCCGGTCGAAATGACGGGGGGAGGTTGCCCATGGGGCAGGGAGGTTTCTCCATTCCGCGCCTCCGGCGCTTGTAGCCGCGCGAAATTCTTGGAGTCGGAGTCGAAACGCTGGAGTCGCGGGCGTTCGTTCGGGGCTGTAGCGAGTCGATTCGATGGAGTCGCGCGGCCGGGCAAGCGACCTTAAACGGCCCTTGCCGGGCCATGCAATGGCCGTTCAACGCCCGTTGCATCGCCGCTTCCGGGCGCGCTAAATGGGCCATCCGCAACCCGGAGAGCGGCTCTCATGAGTACCCAACCGACACCCAAGGCGCCCCGCCTGCGGCTGTTCCCCAGCGCCGAGGAGGCGGTCGCCGCCGCCGGCCGCTCGGCCGCCGGCGACGATCTGGAAACCATACCCTTCGGCGCCGGCCTCTATCTCAGGAAGCCCGGCCGGCCCGGCGTCGAGCCGCGCTTCCTGTGCGCCGACGGGCGCTGGCGCAAATACGATTCGGTGCCCGACCTGCCGGGCTCGGCCGCCGCTCAACCCTGATCCCCGTCCGCCGGCGGCGCGGTCAGCCGGGCGGCCGCGGCGGTTACCGTCGCATAGGCCGGCCTGGCCGAGGCGGCGGGGTCGGCCTCGGTCAGGTGGTCCCATTCCGCCGGCGGGTTCCAGCCCGTGCGGCGCCACAGCGCCGCGCTCATGACCGTGTCTTCGTCGAGCCGCGGCGCGACCCCGTGGGGCAGGACGAGCGCGCCCTCGTCGGCGAGCAGGAACAGCGCGGCGCGGAACGCGTCGTAGATCATCGCTTCGCCAGGAAGACCAGCAGCGAGGCCGCGGCGACCTTGGGGTAGACGTTGCCGATGCCGTCCCCCGACACCTGGAGCTCCACGGTCCGCGTCGAGGCATGCGCCCGCGCGGCGGTCAGCGGGATCGTCTGGTCGAGGGACGAGCCGGCTCTCCCGCCGGCGCTGCCGCTGGCGACGGAGGTCTCGCCGACCCGCAGCCTCGCGGACACGCCCAGGTTGCCGCGCGGCGGCCTCGCGGAGCTGAACCCGGCGACGCCCTGGGCCAGGATACGGTAGCCCCGGGCGCCCGGCACGCTGACCGACAGGATCGTGCTCCAGCCGGCGGTGAGGGTTCGGTCCGTCCCGGTCGACTGCGCGTAGACCCCGCCGACGGCGCCGAGCGCGAGATGGCCGGTCTGCACCGAGCCGTCGAGCAGCGCCGCCTCGGGGCCCCGCGGCCCGACCGCCCCGCGCGGCCCCTGCGGCCCGGTGATGTCGCGGCGGAACGTCCAGGTCGCCGCCGCGGTCTTTTCGTAGACATAGCCGTTGGCGTCGCGGAAATAGAAATCGCCCACCTTGCCGAGATCGCCCGCCGGCGCGCCCGTGCCCGAATGCCAGGTGCCGCCGCCGATATCGAGCAGTTCGGTCCAGGCGCCGGCGGCCTTGCGCCAGATCGCCGCTTCCGTGCGGTCGAAATACCAGTCCCCGTCCGCCCCGAGCCCGGCCGCCGGCTCGCCCTCGCCCGGGTGCCAGGCCGCGCCGTCGGCGCCGGCGAGGTCGGCGATCTTGCGCCAGGCGCCGGCCGTCTTCTGCCACACCGTGGCGTTGTCGTGGCGGAAATAGAGCTCGCCGTTCCGCCCGAGGAAGGCCGCCGGGACGCCGTTGCCGGTGTGCCAGGTGAGCCCGGCGAGCCCCTGCGGCCCGGTGATGTCGCGCAGGAAGCTCCAGGCCGCGCTCCCGGTCTTCTCGTAGACGTAGCCGTTGTCGGTGCGGAAGAAGAAATCGCCGACCGCGCCGAGATTGTTGGCCGGCGGGCCCGACCCCGAATGCCAGCGCCCGGTGCCGATATCGAGCAGCTCGGCCCAGGCGCCCGCGGCCTTGCGCCAGATCGTCGCGTCCGCACGGTCGAAATACCAGTCCCCGTCGACCCCGAGCGCGGCGCGCGGCGCGCCCGATCCGGGATGCCAGGCCGCCCCGTCGGCGCCCGAGAGATCGGCCCTCAGCGTCCACACCCCGGCCGCCCTGGTCCAGATCGCGGTGGCCGCCGTGTCGACGTAGAAATCGCCGTCGCGGCCGAGCGCGGCGGCGGGCGGCCCGGCGCCGAAATGCCATTGCGCCTCGCCGCGGCGCTGGGGGCCGAGCTCGGCGGTCACCCGGATCTCGGCCGAGTCCGCGCCGGAGGTCGAGCGCGAGCGCGCGGCGAAGGTCCAGGTCCCCTCCGGCGGCTCCAGCGATTCCAGCGGCGAGGCGGTCAGCAGCCCCTCGTGCAGCGGCGTCATGCCGGCCCAGGCGGCGTCGGCGGCGGCGGCGTAGCGGATCGCGGTGCCGGCGAGATCGGGCCAGGGCGATGGCGTCCAGGCGTAGACCCGGGTGCCGTCCTCGTGCACGCCGACGCGGAAATTGGTCGGCGGGTCGGGCGGCGGGCGGATGTCGAGCCGCCACGTCCCGCGCCAGCGCGGCCCGGCCGGCGCGGCCTCGCTGCCCGGCACGATCTCGACCGCCTGGCCGGCATCGGCGGGGATGCGCCAGCGCGCCACGGTCTCGCCCGGGCCGAGGACGTCGACGGTACGCAGAGTGTCGAAATCCGGCCCGGCGCGCACCACCCCGCCGCGCCAGTCGCCCTTGACGGTGAGCGCCGCCTGGAGCTCGGTCGCGTGGCCGCTTCCGACCGCGACGCGCTCGGCGGCGAAGGTGACGCCCAGGATGCGCGGCGTGCGGTCCGGCACGTCGGGGAACGGCGCGGTCAGGTCGCCGGTGGCCAGCGCGTGATAGGCGTCGAGCTCGTCGATGGCGACGAACCGCACCCGGCGGTCGCTGACCGGCTCGACCGCGATCACGCGCGCCTTCTGCGGCGGCAGGTCGCCATCGTAGAGCCGCCACAGCGTGTCCGGCGGCACGCCGCCATCGGCGCCGGGCGCCATCGGCAGCGGCTCGTCCAGCACCAGCACGCGGGATTCCTCCGCCGCGCCCTCGGGCGGGCGGGCCGGCGTGCGGTGCAGCGCGCCGTCCGGCAGGCGGAGCAGGAGGTGCGCGCCGGCGCCGGCGCGCACCGCGCGGTCGAGCAGCACCCGCCCGGCGCTGCCGCCGCGCAGCCGGCCGGTGAGCCCGCCGTCGATCAGCGCGTGGGTGATCCAAACCACGTCGCCGCGGGCGATGCGCAGCCCCTCGGCCGGCATCTCCCATTTCAGCCGGCGCCGGTGATAGTGCTGGCGCGCGACCTGGAGGTTGCACTCCTTGGCCGCCTGGTCGCGCCCGGTCACCCCGCGCGCGGTCACCGTGACCGACGAGGCGGGCGCGCCGACGACGCCCGGCACCGTGCGGCGGACCGAGGAGAACTGCCAGTCGAGCCCGGGCTCGATATAGCGCACCACCACCTCCTCGGCAGTGGCGCCCGAGACGTAGTCGACCGCGAACGAGCCGGCGACGATGTTGCCGGGGTGGACCAGCGCGGTCGCCGGCCGGTCGGCCTCCTCCCACACCGCGCCCAGCCTGCCCGACTGCCAGGTGGTCGAGGCGCGGCCGCATTGCGCGATCAGCTGGAGCACCCGCTCGTGCGGCATCTCGCGGTCGAGCACGAAATCGCAGCGCAGCCCCTGCGCCTCGCACCAGGCGTACCAGGCTTGCAGCGCGGCCTCGTCGATCCGCGCGGCGGGCAGCCCGACCCCGGCGACGAGGCGGTTGCGCACCCGGATGCCGCGCGCGTACCAGCGGAACAGCGCCGCCGGATTGGAGCTCGCCCGGTTCGCGGTCCAGCGCGCGCCGTCCCAGGTCGGGATCTTCTGCTTCACCAGCGCCGAGACCCGGTCGAGCCGGCCCGAGAGCTGCCCGGACGCGCGGATGCGGATCCCCATCCGGGTCTGCCCGGCATAGTCGGCCCGGTCGGGCTGGTAGGCGCGGAGCGCCGCCCAGCTCACCTCGTCGTAGATCTTGTCGTCCTCGGAGCGCACCGTGGTGCGGCGCACCCGCACGGTCCACACCCCGGCCTGCGGCAGGACGATCGTTTCGGTCACGCGGTGGAGCGACTGGCTGTCGCTGCGCAGCGGGATCGTGCGGCGCTCGGGCGCGAGCCCCGGCGCCGACCACTCGATGTCGACCGAGACGGCGTGCGCGACCGTCTCGCCCTTGCGGTCGATGCGGAACAGGCGCGCGTGCAGGTCCACGCCGATCCGCGCGGTGTCGGCCGCGGTCACCCGCGCGACCCAGTCCGTGGTCTCCAGCGCCGCCCCGGCGATGGTGTCGACATTGCCCGGGAACAGCGCGATCGCCGCGCCGATCTCGGTCTCGACATCCTCGAAATCGCCGATCGGCGTCGAGCCGACGCGGATGTCGGAGATGTCGAGATCGCCGAGCCCGAAATGGTAGATCGCGTGCAGATACTGGTCGTCGCCGAAATTCTCGGTGAACTCGCGCGCCGCCAGATCGGGGAACACCCGGTGCTCGCCCAGCACCAGCGGCAGCGGCTCGTAGAGCCTGGCCCGGTTGGCGCCGCCGGCGAGCGAATAGACCGGCTCGCCCTGCTCCGGCGCGCCCGGCAGCGCCGGCGGGCGGATGGGGAACAGCGCGTTGACGATCAGCCCGCCGGCGATCGAGATCCCGGCCGAGAGCGCGGCCGCTTCGAAGCCGACCAGGTTGAGCGCCGGCGGGACGTAGATCGCCGCGACCAGCACCGCGATCAGCAGCAGGGTGCGGAAGACGTTCCCGCCGCCGGCGAGCGGGCGCAGCGCGACGATCTGCCCCTCGCCGAGCGGCGTCCGCGCCCAGTCGCGCTCGGCCACCTCGCGCCCGTCGACGGCGGCGGCGATCTCCGGGCCGAGCTCGGCGCGGTGGCGCGCGACCAGGTCGGCCAGGGTGGCGCCGGGCGGGACGATCCCGGTCTCGATCCGCCGCCCCTCCGAGGTCAGCGGGTGGGGCCAGAGATCGGCGGTCAGGCTGCGCGGCCGGGGCGGCGCCGCGACCAGGGCGCGCCCGGGCGTCAGCGGTTCCACCGGTAGAACCCCTCGACGGCGAGCCCGCGCGCCTCGATGCCGCGGACCGGGTGCAGCACCGCGCCGGTGCCGGCGGGGCAGTGCAGGACGTGCGGCTCGCCCGCCTCGACATAGATGCCGAGATGGTAGCGCGGCCGGCGCCGCGACCCGGCCTCGGTCATCAGCACCCCGTCGCCCTCGCGCGGGGCGATGGTGGGCACCGCGTGGTCGCCGCGCAGGGTCTCGACCTGGCGGTCGCGCGCTTCCCGCGTCGCCGCGGCCGCGGGCAGGTCGAGCGCGATCCCGAACTCGGCGCGCAGCACCTCGGCCACGAAATCGGCGCAGTGGTAGCGCCCGGCGATCCACTCGCGGCCGAGCCAGCGCGCCGTCCAGTGCTCCATCAGAACAGCCCGGGCGAGGTCTGCGGGTCGTGCCGCAGGCTCACGGCGGCGCGGCCGAGCAGCGGGTCGAAGCCGAGCCGCGCGGTCACCCTGGAAGCGTCCTGGCGCATCCCGGCCACGTCCAGCGTCATCTCCCACTGCACCTCCGGGTCCTCGACGGCGAGCACCTGGAGCACCCGGACAGTGGCGCCCGCGGCCCCGCGCGTCAGGTCGATCCACTGGGTCAGCGCGCGCCCGACATTGTCGATCGCGATCTCGGCCTGCGGCGCGCGCCCGGCCACGTCGTCGGCGAGGCGGATGTCGAAGCGGACGCCGACATAGGTCGCGCCCGCGATCTCCCGGTTGCGCGTGTCGTTGACGATGCGCACCGGTGTCGGGCTCGCCGGGTGGGCGATCTCCAGCGCGGTCAGCACCGCGTGCTCCGGCGCGGTGGCGATCAGCGCCCGGCGGTAGAGCCGCGCGGTCGGCCCGGCGGCGGCGAGCGGGGCGACGGCGATTTCCAGCGGCGCCGGGCGGGCCTTGCCGCGGGCCCTGGCGGCGAGCGGGGCGGCGGCGATCTCCAGCGGCAGGGCCCGGGTCGCGATTTTCGCCCGCGCGGCGAGCGGCGCGGCGGCGATCGCGAGCGGCAGCGCCTCGGCGGGGTTTTGGCCGTCGTCGAGCACGAGCTCGACCGCCCCGGCGTCGATCAGCGCGGCGATCGCGCCCCGGAAGGCGGCGGTCGCCTCCCGGTAGGTGTCGATCGCCGCGAAGGCGGAGGAGTCGCCGCCGAGCCAGAAATAGGGCTCGGCCGAGTCCCGGCTGAAATCCGCGTGGTCCAGCACGTGCCCGCGGATGGTCATCGTCCAGTTCCGCTCGAACCGCGGCGTGAAGTCGGGGCCGCGGTAGTTGGGGTCGCCGGCGGCGGTGGCCGCGAGGCGGAGATAGATGCGCTGGTGCTGCGGGCCGGTGGCGCTGTTCGAGCGCAGCTGGAAATGGCGCAGGAAGGCGGCCGCGCCGCCGGCGACCAGCGCCGCCGGGACCGGCAGCGCGAGGCCGTCCCATTCGACGCGCAAGAGATCGCCGCGCCGTGTCCCCGCGGTCGGCGCCGGCAGGGGGAAGCTGTGGCGCGCCATGGCTAGCCCGGCTCGGCCGGCGGCTTGACCTCGAACCCGGCGGTCCCCGCGACGATAACGAAGGGATCGCCCGCGATGGTGTCCTGCGGCCGTCGCAGCGCCGACCAGCCGGCGAAGTTGGCGCCGAACCAGTAGCCGACATGGGTGACCGCGGCGCCGGCGCTGGCCGCGTTGGGCGTGAAGTGCTCGATGTCGGCGGCGTTGTCGGCCTGCGCGCCGTCCGCCTCGACCGTGATATCGGCCGCGGCGAGCGCCTTGCGGGCGTAGTTGCCGCCGCCGCCGGTCGCCAGCTCGCCCGCGGTGCCGTCGTCGCCCGGGACGTCGGTATGCAGCGAGAGGGTGGGCGCCTCCTCGGCGATCTTGCCGGCGAGCCAGTTGCGGAACCAGGGGGTGGTGTACATCGGTCGGTCTCCTTCGCGGTCCTACGGCAGCCCCTCGAGCTGCATCTCGAAATCCCAGCTGCGCGCGCCGTCGCGCGCCCGGGCGGTGTAGCGGATGCCGCCGGCGCCGCCGCGCACCCGGACCGGGCGAACGACGCCGTCCTCCGGGTCGGTCCAGTCGAACCACGCATGCGCCTCGCGCGCGGCCCATGCGCGGAAGCGGACGTAATCGGCGTCCGATTCGACGAAGCCGCGGATCGAGCGCACCGTCATCGCCGAGGAATAGCGCCGCTCCTGGCGCACCAGCCCGTCCTCCAGCGCGGTGCGCTCGACATCCGGGTCGGGGGCGACCGCGTAGCCGTCGGCCTCGATCCGGGCCCAGCCCGGGAACCACATCAGCCGCCCCCGGCGATCGCGCGGAAGACCTGGGCAGTGCGCCCGCCCCGGCTCGCGTCGTCGGTCACCACGTCGATCACCCAGCCGGCGGGATCGACGGTCGCGCGCCCCTCGGAGATGCGCTGCTCGGCGCCGCGGTTCTCGATCCGCACCGTGACCGCGCGCGGCCCGCGCGCGAGCCCGCCCAGCGCCGCCATCTGTTCCGGGGTGAACACGCCCTCGCGGCGGCGCAGGATGGCCGGCACCTCGTCGCCGGCGATGCCGCCCCGGTGCAGCCTGGGGGCGAAGGCGAAGGCGGCCGGGTCGACGCCGTAGCGCACCGTCCGGCCGGCCCCGGCGACACCGCCGGCATGGAAGGGGTTCGCCCCGGGGCCGAAATTGAAGCCGCCGCCCCCGCCGCCGAAGCCGCCGAACGCCCCGCCCAGCGCCCGCGCCAGCGGGCCGACGATCGCGGCGCGGATGGCGATCCGCGCGAGGTCGACGAGGATCGAATCGACCAGGCTCCTGAAGTTCAGCTTGCCGGTGCGGACGAAATCGACCAGCGCGTCCTCCATGCCGCGCAGCGCGGCGGTCGTCGCCTGGGCGATCTCGTCGGACGTGTCGATCGCGTCGGCCGCGTAATCGTCGAGCGCCTTCTCCCAGCCCGCCCGCGCCTCCTCGGCGGCGCGCTTCTGGCGCTCGGCCGATTCCTCGGCGGCGCGCGCGATGCGCTCCAGATAGACCGCCTCGATGCGGGCGGCGAGATCCTCGTAGCCCTCGGCGGTCGGATCGAGCGCGGCCAGGGTCTCGTCGCGCCAGCGCTGCGCTTCGGCGGTGGCGCGCTCGAACGGCGTGGCGAGGTCGAGCTCGGCCGCCGCGATCGCGCCCGCCGCGTCGCGGTGGTTCTCCGCCAGCCCGCGATAGAATTTTTCCACCGCGCGCTCGGCCTCGGCGAGCCCGGCGGCCGAGCCGAGCACGTCCTCGAACCCGCCCGCGCCGGGGATGTCGGGGATCGCCAGGGGGGTGCGCGGCGCGGCCGCTTTGCGCCGCCGCTCCGCGTCGAGGCGCCGGAACAGCGCCTCCAGCGTCGCCTGCGCCCCCGGCCCGCTCGAACCCGCGCGGCCGATCAGCGACCCGCCCGAGAGGTCGAAGGCGAGCGGCCCGCCATCCGTCTCGCGCAGCCCGGCCCCGGCGACGCCGGCGCGCGACCGGGCCGCCGCCCGCGCCTCGACGCGCTTGCGCAGATTTTCTTCCTGGCGCGTCGGCTCGAGCCCGTAGCGTTCGCGGTTTCTCCGGAGCCTCCCGAGCCGGGCGCGGTCGATGCGGTCCTGCCGCGCCTCCGCCTCCCCCTGCATCCGGTCGACCGTGCGCTCGAGGTCGCCGACGATCTCGCTGACCGCGATCGTGCCGAGCAGCGCGAGCCGCCCCTTGCGGCCGAGCAGGACGGCGCCCAGCAGGCCGATCTCCTGCACCCAGGGCGGGAGGTCGTTGAACCCGGCGGCGAGCTCCCCGACCACCGTGGCGGCGATGCCGAGCGGCGCGGCGATCGCGTCGGCCGCGCCGGCGGCGCCGAGGAGCACGCCGCGGAACTGCGCCTCGATATCGCGCCCGAGCGCGTCGGGGTCGAGCCCGTCGCGGAACTCGGCGATCGCCGCGCGCAGGAGCCCGATCGCGGTGTCGCCCGAGGGCAGCAGCGAGCGCCCGAGCTCGGACTGGAAGTCGCGCCAGTCGCCGGTCAGCGCCCGCACCCGGTTGGCGTACTGGTCGGCGGTGCGCGCGGCGTCGCCCTGGGCGTCGCCGGTCGAGCGCAGGATGATGCGGAGCCGCGCCAGCACCTTCTGCTGTTCGGTGGCCGCCCGCGTCCCGCCCGCGATGCCGGCCGCCATCAGCTCCTGTTTCAGCGTCGACTCGGTGATGACGATGCCGAAGCGCCGCACCGCCTCGTGGTTGCCGACGATCGCCGAGGTCAGGAGGTCGATGGTCTCGGGCTCGGCGGCGTTCTTGAAGCTCGCCAGGTCGACCCCGAGCTGCGCCAGGGTGCGGGAGAATTCGAACGCCTCGCGGCGCGCGAAGCCGAGCGGCACGAAGGTGTCCTGCAATGTCGCGAGATATTGCTCGATGTCGAGCGAGGACCGGCCGACCGAATCGGCATGGGCGCGCGCCCAGGCGCGGGCCTCGCCGGTCAGCTCGCGGAACACCGCCTGGAACTGCGAGCGCAGCTCCTGGGCGTCCGAGGCCGCCTTGAGGAAGCCCGCCGCGACGCGCGCCGTGCCGCCGGTCGCCAGCGCCACCATGGCCAGCCTGAGCGCGGTGGCGCGCCGCCGCGTCTCCTCGAGCTCGCGCCCGGTCGAGCGCCAGAAGCGCTGCGCCCGCCCGGCCCGGGCGCCGGCGCGCCTTGCCTCGCGGCCGAGCCGGTCGAGCTCCGTCTTCGACAGCCGGATCTCGCCGACCAGCCCGGAGGCGTCGGCCCTGAGCCTGAGCGCTACGTCAAGATCGGGCATCGGCGAAGACCTCGAGCGCGGCGTGCTCCATGACGCGCAGCTTCTCCAGCAGCTCGGCGGTCCAGCGCGTGCCGCGGGCGCGGGCGGCGGCCTCGACCCCGGCATAGTCGAGCCCGGTCGGGAGCCCGGTCATGCCGGCGCGCCGCCACTGCGTGCCGGCGGCGGCGAACAGCCAGACCGCATCGGCGTTCTCCGCCAGGATGGCGACGGTCGGGGGTTCGTCCTTCGCACCGGCCCAGCGCCTCGCGGCGCTCGTCAGTTTTTTTCCGCGCGCCCCGTGAGCGCCCGGAAATACGCCTCCGTCAGGGCGGCGCCGACATAGCCGATGCGGGTGAGCCGGGCGACGTTGTCGGGCGTGCAGGGCAGCGCCTCGCCGTCCGAATCGTGGACCCCCTGCCAGGCCACGATCACGCGTTGCATCAGCGGCTCGCGCGGCGCGTCCCCGCTTTCCTCCATCGCCCCGGCCGCCTCGTCGAGCGGCAGCGCGCGGAAGGTGACGACGATGCGGTGGCTCTCGTATCGCGGCCGCCTTTGCGGATCGACCCCGACCGGCTTGCGGATCTCGACCGGCCATTCGAACTCGTGGCTTTCCTCGAGCCGGAACATCAGAGCTCCACCCCGTCGATCATGATCCCGGGCAGCGCGCCGCCGGGATCGACCACCGAAGCGGTGAAGGGCAGCTGCTGCTCGGTCTCGCGGCTCTTCAGCGCGGTCTCGCCGCCCGGGGCGATGCTGCATTTGGGCGCGTAGAGGTTGCGCCCCTCGCCGCTCGCGGGATCCTCCAGATAGGCGAACGCGGCGACGATCTGCTTCGGCCGGGCGGACCGCGCCTGGCGCCGCTTCGGCGATGCGACCGGCGTGTAGTCGATCTTGATCGTGTCGCCGTCGGCGATTTCGGCGGCATCCGCCGCGATGAAGATCCGCGCGCGCTCGTGGTCGACCATGAACGAGGTCGCGGCGAGGGCGGTGTCGGCGTTGACCTTGCTGTAGGTCGCGGCGAAGCCGGCCTCCGCGACCGCCGCGACCCCGGTGGGTTTCGCGGCGGTGACGCCGAGCCGGTACCAGCGGCCGCGCTTGGCGACGACGATCTCCTCGTCGGTCACCGCCGTCGCCGCGTCGGCGTAGCCGGTCTCCTCGCCGAGCAGATAGAGCGCCCAGTTGGCGATGCTGGAATCCTTCACCGCGAAGGCGATCCGGTGGGTCGCCGAGCGCACCGCGTTGGCGAGCTCGGTCGCCACCGGCCCGTCCCCGGAAAGCACGGTGACCTCCTCGCTGGTCGCGGTGATCGTGGCGCTGGCCGAGTCGCCGAGATAGCGCTCGCCGGTCTTCTTGCCGTCCTCGTAGACGTCGAGATAGACCTCGCCCGCGCCGAGCACGATGTTGGTCGCGTGGTTCTGCCGGGCGACGGTCATTTGGCGCCTCCCCTGCGGGCGCCGCCGCTTCCCGCGGCGGGCGCGAAATACCCCTCCGGCTCGAGCCGGTCGATCTGGTCCTGGCGCAACAGCACCGTCTCGCCGGGCTCCCTGGTCTCGCCCGCCTGGATCAGCCGCTTCGCCAGCACCCGCTCGTGCCGGCCGGCAAACTCTTCGGACATCGGTCCCTCCTCCCGTTTCAGCCCTGCGCGTCGAGCACCCAGTCGACCGCGTAGCGGTCCGACCAGAACACCCGCCCGTCGACCACGTCCTCGAGCGACCCGCCGACGAGGCGCAGCGGCGCGGCCGCGCCGTCCGGCGTCCAGCCGAGCAGCAGCGCGCGGATCGCGCCGACCAGAAGGCCGAGCTCGGCGCGCGCCTTCGCGCCCTGCGGGTCGTTGGGCGCGGCGACGATGTGCAGCACCGCGAGCCGGGCGGTGACGCGCTGCACCGCGGTCGCCCGCCCGCCGAGATTCTCGCCGGCGTCGTCGGCCAGCGGGTAGACGATCGCCGCCGGGGTGCGCGGCGCCCGGTTGCGCGCCGCCTCCAGCGTCGACTCGACGGAGCGGAAGCCGGTATCCCCGGCGGCGATCCGCCCGCGCACCGCCTCGACCGCGGCGAAGGTGAAGTCGGGCGCCGCGCTCACCCCGCCGCCCTTTCGAGCATGCCAAGGACGATGCGCCCGACCGCGATGCGGTCGCGCTCGTCGAAGCCGAGGAAGGGGCGCGCCGGGATCTCCGAGCCCGGGTGCTCGACCTTCGCCACCGGGTGCCGGGCGCCCGGCCAGAACAGGGCGCGCTTGTGGCGCGGGCGGATGACGCGCGGCCGGGTGCGCCCGCCGAACTGGTGGATCGCGGCGTAGACGACATTGGTGCCGACTTCCATCCCGTCGCCGGTGACGTTGTAGGCGATCGAGCTCCGGAGCCGGCCGCTGTCGGTCAGCGTTTGCCCGCCCTCTTCGCGCGCCCGGGCGGATGGCGTCCACGGGCCGTCCGGCCCGGTCTCGGTCTCGAAGCGGCGGATCGTGGCGGCGACCATGTAGGAGCCGATCTGGCGCAGCGCCGAGATCGACTCCGCGCTCCCGCGGACGCCGGCGGCGAGGATGCGCGTGAGCGCCGCCTGCAGCCGCGCGTCGTCGATCGACGTGTCGATGACGATCCCGGCGCCGGCCATCAGAACCCCGCCAGCCGGCCGGTGGCAAAGGTCTGCCGGCCCGGCGTCGTCGTGCCGGCATTGGCGCGGGGAGCCGGGTCGCCCCGCGAGTCGACCAGCGCGGCCGTGCCGTCGGCGATCTCCCCGAGGCGCTCGCGGGCCTCGCTCGCCGCGGTCGTCACGTGCTCGGGCGCCGCTTCGTCGTAGAGCCTGCGACGGGCAAGGTCGGCCGCGATCGGCACCAGCGCGGGAAAGGCGCCATCGAGCGGCAGCGCGTAGGCGACCGCGAGGCGGCTGTCGATCTCGGCGGCGGCGTCGGCGATCGCGGCCGCGAGGACGGTCTCGTCGTCGGCCAGCTTCGCGATCTCGTCGGCGCCGAAACGCGTCTCCAGGTCCTTGCGGGTGGCGTAGGTCATCGCCGCCTCAGCCGGCGGCGAGCAGCGAGGCGACGACGCGGATCGTCCCGCCGGTCGAGCGCGCCCACAGCGTCTCGCCGGCGCGCACGGCGTGCTCGGCCGCGTCGCCCGCCGGGTCGCGGCGCTCGCTTCGGCTGCGCGGGTACCAGGTCTCGGCGTCGGCGTCGGCCGCGAGCTCGGCGTCGGCGGCGGCGCGGTGCACCAGCAGCACCGCGCTCGGGTCGTCGGACTGCGCCTCGATGCGGTAGCGCCCGTCGGCGGCGAGGTTCAGCGCGCCCTCGGCCCCGAGATCGGTCCAGCCGCGGCCGACATCCACCCCCGCCGTCGCCATGGTCTCAGCCCGCCGCCCGGGCGGCCGCCTTGACCGCCCACATCGCCGCGCCCTCGATCTCGGTCATGGCGACGGCGCGGACCCGCGCGGCCTCGCCGTCCGGCGCCGGCAGCGCGACGACGGCATCGAGCAGCCCGGCGGCCCTGCGCTTGATGTCGGCGATGGCGGGATCGCCCGAGGGGTTGAAATCGACCCCGACGCGGCGCTCGCCGAGGGTCAATTCGCGCTCGCCGGTCATTCCGCGGCCCCCGCCTTCAGATACTCCTCCCATGCGGCGTCGCGCTCGGCGGCGGTGACGTCCCGGAGCCCGGCCGCTTCCTCCAGCGCGTCGGTCTTCGGCTTGCCGGCGGCGGTGAAGTGCTCGCGGTTGTCGGGGTCGAGCTCGTCGATCGCCGCGATCAGCGCCGTCTGGCGTTCGATTTCGGTCTCCAGCTTGGCGCGGATCGCCTGGTCGTCGGAGATGCGGCGGAAGAACTCGCGGACCGCGCCGGCCGGCGCCTCGCGCAGCACCGCGATCGCCCGGTCGAGCGCCGCGGCGGCGCCCTCGCCGGCCGGCATGTCGGCGGTCGGCACGACGACCAGCATCGGCTCGGCGCGCAGCCGGTCGAGCTCGTCCCCGCTCCAGCGCCCGGGCTCGTAGGCGGTGGGCGTGCCGGGATGCGCGAGGCCGCAGCGGAAGAAGCCGTCGCGCTTGGCGGTGATGGTGACCGCCGGGGTGTTGGTGTCCATGCGTGCCTCCTGTCGGGGCTCAGGCGAGCCAGGGAACCATGAGCAGCTGCGCGGTGCCCCGGTAGACGTTGGTCGCCCCGGCCGCGTCGCGCTCGGCGTTGACGAGCTCGAGCCCCTCCTTTTCGAGCGCCGGCGGCACCACGAGGTGGGTCGGCATCATGCCGAGCGGGCGGCCGTGATCGCCCTTCATGCCGTGCAGCGCCACCCGGGCGGCCTCGTAATTCGCCTTGTTGAGCGCCTGCTTGGAGCCGTAGGCCTTCTGCCAGAACCCGAACCCGGCCTCGGACCGCGCATGCACCCCGTACTGGAAGTGCCGGCGGTCGAACACGTTGTCGTCCTCCTCGCGGTCCTTGCGCACGATGTTGTCGGCGCGCTTGCGGAGCTGGAAGACGAGCGGCTTGAAGCTGCCCCGGAGATCCATCAGGTACCACGGGGTGCCGTTGCCGCCGCCGGTGTTGGACACCGTCCCGGTCGAGCCGTCGGCCTGGATCACCGGGTGGTCGGAGTCGAAGAAGTACTGCCCGTCATAGCAGAGCTCGGAGAACCCCTCCTTGAGCAGCGGCCAGACCAGCTCGTCGGGGTGCGCGCCGACCGCCTCGCCGAGCCGGGCGAAGAGCGGCGCGTAGATGCCGAACTTGTCGTCCTCGATATGGTTGCGGTCGACCTCGACGGTGTCCTCGAAATCGCGGTTGCGCAGCGTGTAGCCGTGCTGGCGGACGTTCCGGACCTGGCGCTCGCCGATCCACTCCTTGAGGCCGGAGATCTTGCCGAGCCAGGCATAGACCTCCTCGGCGGTGCTCGACGGCACCACGGTGGCGACCTGCATGTACTGGCTCGAGGCCTGCATAGCCTCGACCCCGTCGCGGAACGCGGCGTTGTAGCTCGCGAACAGCGTGTCCATGTTCGTGCGGGTGATCAGCATGGCGGTCTCCCCTCAGGCGGTCGCGGCCGGGTCGGCGTTGAACGGAATGCCGGTGGCGACCCAGGCGCCCAGCCCGTCGACGTCGACCAGCAGCCCGGCGGCGGTGCCGTTGGCGTTCGACGCCTTGCGGATCGTCTGGTCGTCCTCGACATAGACCCGGCTGCCGATATCGGCGCGCGCGACCTTGTTGGTCGCGAGATTGTCCCAGCGGAAGATGCCGGCGCGCACCCGGACCTTGCGGTCGCCGTCGGAATCGGTCGACGGGCTCGCCACCGTCTCCTCGGCGCGCCCGATGGTGACCTGGCCGGCCGCCTTCGAGGCCGGGATCGCGTAGCCGTCGGCGCCGAGCTGGACCAGCGAGCCGGCATGGATGGTGTCGTTCGCCTTCATCGCGTAGGCGCGGACGAAGTCGAACCCGCCGGTCAGGCGGGGGGTGTCGCGGTCGCCGGTGAGCGCGGCCATCAGGCGGCCTCCTCTTCGGCGGCGGCGAGCGCCCGGCGCGAGGCGATGAACTTCTCTTCCGAGACGCCCGTCGCCCGGCACACCGCGCGCTCGCCGGCGGTGAGCGTGTCGCCGCCCGCGCCGGGTTCGCCGGGCGGCACGACCCGGCCGCCGGGCAGGATCGCCGGCTGGCCGGCGGCGAACCGGTCGAAGCCCTCGGGGTCCTTTTTCGCGTAGCCGAGCCCCCAGTCCCGGCTCGCCGGGGTGAGCTTGCCGGCCTTGATCGCCCGGTCGACCGCGGTGGTCGCGCGCGCCTCGGCGCCGCTGGTCTCGAGCGCCTCGAAGCGGCCGCGCAGATCGTCGAACTCGGCGCGCGGCACGAACTTCGCCGGGTCGGGATCGCCGGCGCCGGCGGCGGCGGCGGCCTTCGCGGTCTTCACCGCCTCGGCCACGTCCCCGGCCGCGGCGTCCCCGGCGAGGCCGGCGGCGAGCGCGATCGCCTTCACCGACCCGGCGGCGGCGGCGAGCTCGCCGGCGGCCTTGGCCGCGGCCTTCGCGGCGGCCAGGATATCGGCCTCGCTGGCGTCCTCGGCCAGGCCGAGCGCCCTGGCGATTTCCTTGTCCATCTCGGACTCCTCTGCGTCGTTGGCTTCGGCGCGCGCCAGCGCGCGCATGAAAAAGGCGGGGGCGTTGGTGAGCGCGGCGCTCTCGATCCGCCGGATGCGGCGGCTCGCGCGGTCGTACTGGAAGACGGGCGAGAGATAGCGGTACTCGCGGGCGGCGAGATGCGCGGCCGCCTTCCCGGTCCACTCGACCCGGCCCCACACCGCGCCGTCGCGGACGAACAGGCCCTTGATCCAGCCCGCCGCCGGCGCCTCGCGGCCGTTCTCGCGGGCGTGCTCGCCCTGGTGCTCGTAGTCGATCGGCAGGTCGAGCACGAGCTCCTTGCTCGCCGCGACCACGCCCTCGGGGTCGTCGTTGACGAAGGGCGGGCGCCGGTCGTTGGGCCGGGTCGGCACGGCGCCGGCCGGGATCAGCTCGACTTCGGCGGGCGCGCCGCTGACATCGTTGGTCGCGACCGCGGCCGCGCGGCCCATCGTCTCGGAAGGTTTCGGCCCGGGCATGGGCGGAACATGGCAGCGCCCCGGGCGGGCGCGTAAGTGAACCATGGTTCACTGCCCGGCCGGGCGGCGCGGATGCGATGCTGCGCCGCTCCCGCAGGGCGGGGGCCGGGACGCGCCAACGTCCCGGGCCGGGAGACCGCAGCCTCCCACGACCGCCTCCGGCCGCGAAGCGGCCGTCCCGCCACCCCGCACGGGGCGGGAGGATTATCGTGGGAGCCCCGCGTGCCGTCCAATCCGCGCCACCCCGCCAGGGCGGACCCGTTGCAGGACATTCGCTGCGGCCAATGCGGCGCGCTGCTGCTCAGGGCCGGCGCCGAGGCCGCGCGCGGGCCGCTGCAGATCAAGTGCCGCCGCTGCGGCACGATCAACCATCTGAGGGCCGCGGGCCCCGCAACCGAGCGCCCGGGAGCGTCATCCGAAAAGGACGAGGCTCATGGCGAGGAAACTCCCGCCGCTCCCGCCCGGCGCCCCGGGCCGGCCTGAGAAAAACCGCTACCGCGAGCAATACGGCGTCATCGTGATCTGCCGCGACGAGGCCGACCAGAAGCGCGCCTATGACTGGCTGCGCCGCTTCCGCCGCCCGGTCCGCGTGGTGACGACATGAGGATCGAGATCCGCCACCGCTGCGACGACTTCGCGAGCTACCGCGCGGCGCGGGTCAAGTCGCTGTTCAACTGCGAGACCGGCGCCAATTTCGCGCTCGACGCCGAGCTCCCGATCGAGCGCGACGACTGGCAACTCGGTGTCGTGGTCGGCCCGAGCGGCTCCGGCAAGAGCTCGATCGGCGCCGCCATCTGGGGGCCGGAGGCGGTCTACCGGCCGACCGGCTGGCCGGACGATGCGCCGATCGTCGACGCGATCGGCGCCGGCGGCGCGTTCGACGACGCGACCCGGGCGCTCTCCGCCGTCGGCCTCGGCAGCGTGCCGGCGTGGCTCCGCCCCTACGCCGTGCTGTCGACCGGCGAGCGGTTCCGCGCCGATCTCGCGCGGATCGTCTGCGACGCGCCGCGAAGGGTCGTGATCGACGAGTTCAGCTCCGTCGTCGACCGCCAGGTCGCCCGCATCGGGGCCGGCGCCTTCGCCCGGGCGTGGCGCCGCGGCGATCCGGGGCAGGCCCCGGATCGCGGTCCGGGGCAGGCCGTGCTGCTCACCTGCCATTACGACGTCCTCGACTGGCTCGAGCCGGACTGGGTGTTCGACACCGCGACGGGCGCGCTCCGCGCCGGGAGGTGTCTTTGGCGGCGGCCGAAAATCCGCCTCGCGATCCACGAGACGGATTCGCGGCATTGGCCGCTGTTCGAGCCGCATCACTATCTGAAGCCGAACCGGATGATCGCGGCGTTCTACTACGTCGGCGTCGTCGAGGGCGGGCTCGTCGCGCATGTCGCGGTCACCACCCGGCCCGGCCTGCGCGAAGCCCGCGGCGCCCGCCTCGTCGTCATGCCCGAATGGCAGGGGGCCGGCATCGGCCTGCGCTTTCTCAACGCCGTCTGCGAGCGCTGGCGGCGCGGCCGGAACCCCTACGGCCGGCCCATGCCCACGCTGTTCAACACGTCGCACCCCGGCCTCGCCGCGGCACTCCGCCGGCACCCGGACTGGTGCCAGGTGAGCTGCAATCTACACGGCCAGAACAAGGCGAAAAGCCGGTCCAGCATCGCGCAGTCGGTCCTGCAGAGCGGCCGGAAAGACAACGCGTCGGCCGGCTATGGCGGCCACTTCCGCGCCGCCCAGGGGTTCCGCTACATGGGCGAGGCGGCGCCGTGAGGGGCGGGATCGGCGGCTAGTTGGCGTCAGCGATTGCCCCGCCATGCGGGAGACCTTCGCCTCCCCGTTTCGAATGGATCGAGACCAAATACTCGGCCAATGCGAGGGCCGCTAGGAAGATGGGAGAGCTGCCGGTCAGTGGCGGGGCAGGCGTCCAGGCGCCGTGATGCGCTCACGCTTCTTGAGGATTTCATCGGCGATCTTCCGCCCCAATGGATGAGGTCCTGCCCAAAGCATGTAGTAGATCGGCATCCCGCGCGTGTTTCTCACGACGCTGGGAGTGGCCACATGGCCGAAAGCCGCTTCCAGCCGCGAAACGTAGAGATCAAGCAATCGTGCGGCTGCGTCGTCGACTTTTCGACGATCTGTATTCCCGAAGAGCGTTTCCTCATCGGAGTAGGCGAGATTTTCCCAATCCGTCGTACCGAAGCAGCCATTTAGATCGGCTCGCCAGTTCTCTGGAATGCGCCCCGATCTGGTGATCAGTCGATTGATGGCCATGCCGAGCGGAAAATTGACGATCACCTCGAACTTGCCTGTCGCGCCCAAAGTCTCGACGGTTTGCCAGCGGAGGTGGGGGCCATACGGGTCGAGAAACGCAACACCCCTCGTGTTCCAGCGATTGAGATGGGGGACTAGTCGGCGGATCAGTGCGTTCGCGTCCCCCACCTCGATTTCGATGTGCCGCCCCTGATACTCCGAGCGCAATTCCGTGAGGAGTTGCGCCCGCCGCCGATCTACATCGAAGAAAAAGTACTTCGAGAACGGGTTTTGCAGCTTCAATGCGCGCCGCGGTGAGCCCTCGATGAACTGCTCCCGATCTTCCATAAAGGAATCATCAAGCAGCTGCAGATCCTCGGCGTCGGCTCCCTTCCAGGCATTCCTTATCTTCGATCGGCCCGCGCCGGCGAATGCGTCGATGAACACCAAATCGAAGGGTTTCTTCTTCAGGGCTTGGGTGTAAGCGTGAAGATACGCCTCAAGACCGTCCAACTTCTGCCTGGCCCACGGGCCGACGGTGTTCTCGGTGTGCGATTTCCTCAACGATCCCTGGCTCCCCACCGGCCTCTCAGGCGGAAATTTGTCCAAGGATCGGTTCTGGAACGATCTGCCAGGGGAAGCCGTTCCACTCCACTCCGTCGAGCATACGCCCGCGCGACTTCGGTCGAGGGCCGCCCCATTGCTTGAAGAAGAAGGCCACTCCGTCGCGGTCGCAAAGGTCCCGAAGACCGAGCGCCCATTCCTCCTTCATGATACGGGCGCGCGGGCCGCTTTCCCCGCCGACTATGGCCCATGCAACCCCACAAAGATCGATATTCGGGATCGGCCCCAGAAGCGGTTCGAACGAGACGAAACGAGCATCGGAGTCGATCTGCTTCAAATGCTCGATGCGGCGGGCATGCGCAGCGTCTTCCACGGAAACGCCAAGCCAGATATGGGGCGGGGCCCGGCGGCCGCCGTACCGCTCGCGAATGTAGCGGCGCATGAGCGAGCTCCGCTTCGTCAGCACCTGATAGACGTGCCAGTCTGCGCTTTCCATCACGCCGAACACGCGATCGATGAACCCCCGATCTATCCCTTTGTGGAAGAGATCGCTCATGGAATTCACGAAGATCATTCGCGGCTTCTTCCAATGCGTCGGCTGCTCAAGGCGCGAGGGCCACGTCCTCAGATCGAAGCCCTGCTCGTAGGGGTGTCCGGTAACACCACGCCAACGCTCCGCGAACCGCTCCGCATAGCAGTTATCGCAGCCTGGCCCCACCTTGGTGCAGCCCGTGACCGGATTCCACGTTGCGTCCGTCCATTCGATTTGAGACTTCTGCGCCACAGTTCTCGACCCCGCTATTGCATCCATTACCATGGATCACGTCGGGAACGAAGAGTCCGGGGTGCCCGGTTCATCGAGCAAATCTGGAGCAGCCCCACCTCCCCACCCCGAAAATCCCGCCGTTAAACGGGCAAATCGCGGAAATTAAACGGGGTCCCGACCGGTCCGGTACCCCCGCGGGGGGGCCATTTTGAAAGGGCGCCTGTGGGGCGCGCTGCGGGCGACAGGCGGGGCCGTCGACCTGGCGGCCCCGGTCCGCGTTTGACGCCGCGGCCCGGGGCGGGTAGAGGACCGCCGCCGGTCAAGACGGAGGATTGGGATGATTGGACGGATGCCGCTGCCCATCGTGTTCGGGGAGCATTTGGAGGCCACCGAGCGGGTGGTGAGCGCGGAGATCGAGGAGATGGAGGGTGGCGACCGGGCTCTCGTCCTCCGCTTCCCCGACCGGCAGGGCCGCGGAGCCTCCATCCTCTTCCGGCTCTCCGCGGACGCCGCGGCCGCCCTGCGGCAGAGTTGATCCGCGGCCCGGCCGGTGCTATCGGTCGGTTGCAGCCGCCGGTCGGGCCGCCTCCCCGCGATCGGCGCTGACGCCGCGGTTCGGGCGGGGGCCGCAGGCTACCCGTCAGGAACCGCCGGTTCCCCCATCCGAATAGACCCGCAACCCCGTGCGGAGGTTCCGCAGGGCGCTGGTCTGGCCGCGGAAGAAGGTGAGCCCGGCCCAATCGCCGCCGTCGATGTCGGCCACGAGCCCGAACACGCGGCTCCGCCCGACTCTCACCAGCCGCACGTAGCGCCGCCGGACGGTCACCCGGCGGGATGCCTCGCTTTCGGCGAAGCCGACCCAGATCTCCTGCGGCCGCTCGATCAGCTCGGGGATCAACGGGAAATACGCCTCGCGCCCGTCCTGGCGCCGCGCGTCCTCCAGCATGTGATCGACGAGGGCCTGATCGACCGCGACGCGCGCGCCGGCGGGATCGGCGAACACCGCCTTGTCGCCGCCGATGGCTTCGCGCAGGCGTTCGCGCAGCGCCGCTTCGTCGCCGCGCGGCACCCGCGGCGCGACCCGGCCGACCGGCTCGGCGGCCGCGAGCCGCCCCGGATCGGCCGGGCGGCTGCCGCCGGGCGCGAACAGCCCCTGCCACTTGCCGTGGCGCTCCTGGGCGATCAGCCCGGCGCCGCGGCCGAACCCGGCCTCGCCCACGTTATACGCCCAGCCGGTGTCGATCCCGCGCGGCACCCGCAGCGCGACCTCCCCGTCCGGCGTGTTCACCGTCCGGCTTTCCCACTCGACCCGCGGCGCCCCGGCCGACGCGGCGTAGCCGAACGCTTCCAGATCGTCGCCCGAGAGCTGCTGGACTATGCAGCGGCAGCCCCAGCCGTTGGGCGGGTAGTGGGTGCGCCACCACGGGTCGTCGGCATGCAGCACCGCGCCGTGCCAGGCGGCGTGGTCGGGCCGGGTGCGCGCGTCGCGCACCGCGACGTAGCGCAGCCAGGGGCGATCTTCCTTGACCTCCTGGATCTGCCGCCAGCGCCCGGCCTGGTACGCGGTGCGCAGATTGGTCTCGAAGATCACGCGCGAGCGCCAGCCGCGGCCGCCGCGATAGGACCAGCCGTGGCGCGCGACGATGCGGTCGAAATCCTCGCGGAACGCCTCCAGCGTCGTGCCATCCTCGAGGCCGCGCCGCACCGCCTCGTGGAAGTCGGCGACGAGGTCCGCGTCGCGGGCGCCGGCGACCACGAAGGCGCGGGCGTGCATGCCCTGCCACAGATCCGTCCAGGTCTCGGTCGGAAGCTCGATCTTGTCGCGCAGGAAGCCGATGGCCTCGCGGAACGGGACGTCGCGCCCGTCGACGACCGGCATCAATTGCGGTCCGCGATGTCCGAGCGCCCCATCAGCTCGGCCAGCGCCAGCGCCTCGCCGAGCCGTTCGGCGAGCGCCGCCGCGTCGAGCGCCGGCCAGAGCTCGAGCAGCCCTTCGGCGATTTCGTCCATCGAGGCGGCGGTCTCGACCAGCGCGCGGATGCGGTCGATGTCGCCGTCCTGCGCGGCCGCCGAGGCGGCGTCGATCTCGCGCGCGAGACCGGCGATCGGATCGGGCTCGCGCTCCGCGGCGCGGCCGAGCGCGCGCAGCAGCAGCCGGGCGCCGGCCCGCGCCTCTTCCCGTTCGGCCTCTTCGGGCTCGTCGTCGGAATCTTCCCCGCGCCCGCCCGCCGGCGCCGCCGCGCCGAGCACGTCGTCGCCCTCCTGCGGCGCGTCGAAGCCGAGCGCGGAGCGCACCGCGTCCTCCGGCACGCGCAGCCCGAGCGGGACCAGCTTCGCCAACGCGTCGGCGGTGCGCGCGATGTCGATGGTCTCCGGCCGGCCGATCGCGATGCGCGGGTAGCGCTTGCGCTCGCCGTGGTTGAGCGCCACCAGCGGGCGCACCAGGTCGCGGGTCAGGGTCTGGCCAAGCGCCGAGGCGTCGGAGCGTTCGATGTCGGCGCGCACCTCGTCATGCACCTCGCCCAGCGACCGCGCGCCCTTGTCGCCGGCCTCGGTCGTCAGCGTCTGGCCGAGCACCGCCTTGGAGATCAGGGCGTCGACATAGACCAGCAGCGCGGCGTGCGCGGTCTCCGCGCCGCGCCCGCCCTGGCCGCCCTGGACCAGCTCGACCGTCATCGACTCGGGGATCATCGCCGCCGCGTCGGCGCCCAGATTGGTGAGCGCGCGCAGCAGCACCGCCTTGTCGGCGTCGCTGGCGTTGGGCGGGAACCGGCCGATCCGGGTCGGCTGGCCGTAGGTCTCGATGAACTGGACCCAGTCCTTCAGCGCGTAGTTCGAGAACAGGTAGAACCACGCGACCATGCGCGCGAAGCCGCCGCGGACCGGCAGGCCGGACTTGGCCTTGAATCGGTGAACGATGAACTTGAACGGCGCCAGCGGCGCCGGCCCGCCATCGCCGCGCAGCATCAGCGTCCGCCCGTCGGTCCGGTCGAACTCGAACCAGCGCGGGTCCCTGTACTCGAGGCGCCGCGGGAACCATTGCCGCCCGCCGGTATCCCACATGATCTCGGCGACCGAGAACCCCTTGCCGACGGCGTCGAGGACGTCGACCAGCTCGTCCTCCAGCCTCTCGCCGGAGAGCCAGTCGCGCACCAGATCGCCGTCGCGCTTTTCCTCGGCGCCGTCGCCGGCGTCCTCGACCGCGATGTCGAGCTGCGCCACCTGGCGCTTGCGGGTGCCGAGCACCGCGTTGTAGTGGAGGTTCTTCTCCTCCATCTCCTCGGCGAGCTCGAGGAAGCTGCGCGCGTCACCCTGCTCGGCCTCGCGCAGCAGCGCCCCGAGCCGCCCCGGGGTGAGCCCCTGCGCCGGGTGCTCCGACAGGATCGAGCGCACCCCCGACACCGTCGGGCCGGCGTGCTCGCGGCGCAGATCGGCGGTGCGCACGATTTTGCCGTACTGGTCGTAGAGCGGCATCACCAGGCCCCCGTCGCGGCGCCGCGCCAGTCGTCGGAATGGTCCGGGCGCAGCCAGCCGCGCGCGGGCGCCCGCCCGTCCTCGACCCGCGCCGAGCGCCGGGCCGGCGCTGCCACGTAGTCGAATTCGACCGGCCCGGTCCCGGCGATGTGGCAGCCGATGGCGAGCGACCAGAACCGGTCGGCATGGCCGTCGGTCCCGCTCCCGTCGGACACCAGCCGGGGCGCGCCGCCGGCGCCGCCGAGCCGCCTGACCGAGCGCAGATCGGCTTCGGTGTCCTCGTCGTCGGGGATCCTGAGCCGCGCGTCCTCGGCGCGGGCGAGCAGCGACGTAGCCAGCATCAGCCTGGTCGGGCCGGTGAACAGGAAGCCCTCGACCATGTGCCGGCCGTGCTCGTCCTGGAGGTCCTCGAAGAACCCCTCGCCCATGCCGGTCTGGTCGACCCCGATGCGGATCGCGTTGTACTGGCGGCGCATGCGGCGCACCTCGGCGCGCTGCTCGGAGAACCGCGCGTCGCGCAGGATCGCCATCTCGCGGGTCCAGAGCACGTCGCCCACCGGCTCCAGCGCGGTGCACACCCAGAGATGCCGGCGCCGCGCCACGTCGATCGCGAGCCAGGAGAGCCCGCCCTCGTAGAGCTCGGGCCGGCCGGCGTCGGCGTGCTGGATGCCCCGGATGGTCTCCCAGGCGAGGAACGACCCGGCGCCGGCGGAGGGGATGCAGTCGAGCTCCTCGGCCGCGTTGTGGCGATAGATATGGCGGATGCCGGCGGCCCATTCGGCGCAGGCCCCGGGGGTGACGGCGCAGCCCCGGATCTCCAGCACCCGCTCGGCGAGCCCGTCGGCCAGCGCGTCGGCGAAGGCAACCTTGTGCAGCGAGCCCGGCTGCTTGCCCTTGCGGATGTCCTCGCACAGCAGGGCGAACGGGTTGCCCTCGCCGTTATGGGTCGACAGGACGTGAATCCGCCCGCCCCACACCAGGAAGGCGAGCGCCGCCTTGAGCACCTCCTCGAGATCGTCGACGAACGCCGCCTCGTCGACGATGCCGAGATCGCCCGGCCTTCCGCGCGAGCGAAACCCCCTCGGCGCGCTCGTCATGGCGACGATCTCGCGGCCGTTGTCGAGCCCGATGCGGAACGCCTGGACCTGGCGGTCGCCGTCCTCGATCAGGGTCTCGCCGACCGTAGAGGCGACCACGTTGAGGTAGTCCGCCCAGCCGGCGCAGTCGTCGATGAAGCCGCGGGTCATCTCCCGGCTGAACGACTGATAGTAGACATTGCCGGCGTCCTCGGCGGCGTGCATCACCGCGTCATAGGCCTCGCACCAGGAGAGCCCGATGCGGCGCGATTTCTCGATCACCTTGAGCTGCGCCTTGTCGGCGACCCAGCGCCGCTGGTAGCCGAGCAGGGTGCGCCTCATGCCGGCTGCTCCAGCCCCTCGATGGCGGCGCGGATCGCCGCCGCGGTATCGGTCGAGAGCCCGGCCCTGCGCGCCGCGCCGTCGGCCGCCTCGGCCGCCTCGGAGAGCGCCCTGCGCCGGTCGGCGCGGATCGCCGTGCCGGCGCGCGCGGTCTCGGCGATGGCGCGGGCGGCGGCGGCGATCTGCTTGAGGTCGCCCCCCTCGGCCGCCAGCAGCAGGCTGAACATGCGGTCCTGGGCGATGCGGAGCGCCGCGTCGGCCATCGCGTTGGAGTCGTCGGGCGTCGCCGCGACCAGCGTCTGGGCCATCTCGGTCGACAACCGGACCTGCTCGATCCGGCGTTCCAGCGCCGAGCCGTAGCGATGCACCGCGGCGTGCGACATCGGATGGCCCTGCTCGGCCAGCCACTCGGCGAGCTGGGCATAGCCCGAGAAGCCGCGCTCGATCAGCAGCCGGTCGAGGCGCTCCCGGACCTCGCGCGGCAGCGCCATGACCTTGGACCGGGCCGGCACGGCGTCAGCCCTCGACGCGCGGCGGCCGCCTGATCCCGGCCTCGCAATCGACCTGGTATTCGGCGACGTCGTAGCCGTAGCGGGTGAGGGTCGCGCGCCAGGGGTGGATCTCGGAACGCTCGATCTCGACCAGCTTGCGCTTTTGCAGATAGTCCAGCTGGTCGCGCACGAAGTTGGTCGTCACCCCGAGGAACTCGGCGGCGACGACCTCGCGAATCATGATCTCGGTCGCGCCCATATGCCCGCCGACATGTATCGTGCGGATAATCGCCCAGCGGACGCTGGGCAGCATCGCCTCGCCGACGATCCTATCGACCATGGTCTTCCTTCTGGTTGAGCCGTTCGTCGAGCCGGGTCAGCAGCCGGCCCTGTTTCTCCAGCGCCCCCAGGACCCGGCTGGTATGCGGCACCCAGTCCTCGCGGCGCACGAAGTTCCGCTCGATGCACAGCTGCATCCGGTGCATCTCGCCGCGCAGCGCCTCGATCCGGCCGGTGGCTTCCGCGAGCTTCTCGATGCGCTCGTCGTCGACGTCCTGGCGGGATTCGAGGCGGCGCAAGCGGACGAACAGCCCGCAGCAGATCGCGATCACGATGCTGACGACGGTGCCGCCGACGATCTCGGTAAAGCTCACCGCGTCGCCCCCGTCCGCTCGCGGCAGGAAGCGTGCGCCCCTTCCCATGCCTCGGCGACCGCCCGGCAATCGCCGAGCGCCGCGAGCAGGTCCGCGAGCGAGACCGCCGCCGCGCCCCCGGGCAGATCCGGGCAGGTCAGCGCGGGCGGCGTCTCCGGGCATATCGCGACCGAGAGCCGCACCGCCGCCGGCTCCCCGCCGGCGCAGCCGGCGCAGGCGATCGCGGCCAGCAGGATCATCGCGCGCGCCATGACTCGATCGCCTCCCGGACGCTGTCGTTGAGGCCGCAGGACCCGCCGGGCGGGGCGGCGCGCGCGGCGGCGCGGAGTCGCGCGCGCAGCTCTTCGGCGCGCTCGCGCGCCCCGGCCTCGGCCGCGCGCGCGTCCCTGGCGGCCGCGCCGCGCGCTTCGGAGAGCGCCGCGTTGTCGCGGTTCAGCCGGGCGAGATAGGTGAGCTCGACCCTGGCCGCGCCGGCGGCGCGGATCGTCGACACGGTATAGGCGAGCGCCCCCGCCGCGGCCGTGGCGGCGGCCAGCCCGGCGACCAGCAGCGCCGGGAAGCGGGAGATGCCGATCACCGAACGGACGATGCCCATGGCGAGCCCGTCAGTGTTTGCCAGTAGGCGGCGATGCGGCGCAGATAGGTCCGGGTCTCGCGCGCGTGCCGCCCGGTCACCGCGCCCAGGCACGGCGCGATCCCCGACCAGCTGCGGGCGCCGTGGCAACGGCGCTGCGCCTTGACGATGTTCCCGGGGCCGGCATTGTAGCTGGCGAGCGCGAGTTCGACGCGCTCCGGTTCCGGCCGCGGCGCCGACCAGACCAGGGCGAGGCGCTGCATGTAGGCGGCCTGCGCGCGGATCGCGAGGGGCGCGTCCCAGGGCGTGCCGGTCCAGCCGCGGCGGCGCATCGTCTCGGCCCAGGTGCCCGGCATGAATTGCGCGATCCCCTGCGCGCCGGCGCGCGAGACCGCGCCGGGATCGAGGCCGCTCTCCGCGGCGCCCTGGGCCTTGAGGACGCACCAGTAGCGGGCGCGCTCGGGCGGCCAGAAGGCGAGCGCCGCCCGGCGGAAATGCGGGTCGTAGATCTGCGTCCAGTCGCCGCCGGTGCAGGCGAGCGACCCGGACAGGATCATCGCGGCGAGCGCCTCCAGCATGTCAATGCGCGACGCCGGCGAGGGTCGCGGCGGCGACCACGATGCCCGCGGTGACGAGCCCGTGCGCCAGGCCGACGGCGATCTGCGCGCCGGTCTCGCCCTCGTCCGCACGCTTTTCCATCCGCAGGATCGCGTCGAAGAACGGCAGCGCCAGCTTCTGGCAGCCGGTCCAGCGCAGGATGCCCAGCAGCAGCACGATCATCGCCACCGCGAGCCCGAAGGAGACGGTCTTGGTCAGGGCAAGCGCCCAATAGTCGATCACGGCTGAGTCCTCGATAGAGGCGGGTCGGCGGCCTGGATCGGACCCGGCGGGAGGCGGGCGACGAGCGCCCCGGGCGTGCCCCGGCCGCTCGTGCTATCGCGTTCCGCCGGGCCCGAACCGTCGGCCTGCGCGCTCCCGCGCGGTCAGCGTTCGGTGGGGCTGCGGGTGTTCACGTTTCCCTCCGGTCCGGTTCGGGCCGACCATGGAGGGGGCTCGCGGTCGCCGGAAGTGAACCATGGTTCACCGGCCGCGTTTACTGGCCGCGTTCACTGGCCGCGGCGGTATCTCCGCGCGGTCTGGCGCGAGATGCCGAGCAGGCGGGCGATGTCGGCGACCGCCGTGCCCTGCCGGGTCAGATGGCGCACCAGGGCGCGGCGCGCCATCGGGACGTAGACGGTCTCGCCCTGGAAGCGCTCGGCGATCGCCCGCGCCGTCTCCAGCCCGACGACGCGGGCCAGCGCATGGCCGGCGGTGACGGTGGCCGGGCGCGGCACCCGGAGCTCGATCCCGCCGAGCTCGAGCGCCAGCGCCAGCGCCGCGCCGCGCCCGGCGATCTCCTCGATCTCGGCCAGCGCGCCGGGCAGCGGCGGGGGGTCAAGCGTCGCCGTCGCCGTCATCGCCGCTTCCGCTTCCGGGTCAGGACGCCGAGCGCCACCATGACCGCGATGCAGGCGAGCAGGGTCATTCCGAAACCCCGCGCAGCCATTCGCCGAGCTCGCGATGGAGCCGCGCGAGGGTCGAGGCGGGGAGCGCGGTGTAGCAGGCCGAATCGCCCCGGAAGCGGGTCACCCAGGCGTGCAGCGCGGCGTCGTGGCCGATGCGCACCGCGCCGGCTTCGTGCAGGGCCCGCCACAGCGCCTCGAGGACGCGGGCGCCGGGCACGTGCTTCGGCTTGCGCCCCGCGACGGCGTAGGGCGACCAGTCGACGCCGCCGTCGCGCGCGAGCCAGTCCTTCAGCGCCTCGATGCAGGCCGAGCTCTGCGCCGGCGTCGCCCAGCGCGCCGCGTCGATCCCCGCCTGGCGGCGGATGAAGGCGGCGAGCGCGGCGTCGCTTTTGTCGCGCACCACGCCCAGCCAGTATCCCGAGATCCACAGCGCGCGCAGCTTCGCCGTGTGCGGGCCGACCGGCAGCGCGGCGGTGCGGGGCTCCCCGGCCGGCCGGCCGCCCGCCGCGGGCTTCGATCCGCGGCCGAGCGCGCGGAGCACCCGCCCCATCTCGGCCGGGCTCATGTCCGTGAGCGACGCCTTGCCGGTCGCGCGCAGCTGGATGTCGTGGCGCGCGGCATCGTCGATCCCGGCCTCGCGGCACCGGGCGAAGATCGCGCGGCGGATGCGGGCGGGGTCGGTCATGGCTCGGCCCTTTCCCTGGCCGGCTGCCAGACCGCGATCTCGCCCTTGACGACCCAGGTCTTGTGCTTCCGCGCCGCGGCGTGGTCGCGCGCCTCGACATTCGCCCGCCGGCCGCTACCGCCCTTCTTGCAGTTGACGCACCCCCAGCTCGGGAGCATCGCGGCGGCGCCCCGCTCGACCCCGTGTTTGAGATGAATCTCGCCCCGCACCCTGGCGCCGGGGTCGATCTCCGGCGGCCCGGGAACCGTGCCGCGGATGCTCATGCGGTCACTCACCGCGCGCCCTTTCCGGCGCCAGGGGGTTGCGGATGGGCGGCCAGCCGGAGACGCCGTCCCACCGGCTGCCCTTGGCGGTGTTGCATTTGACGTGGGTGACCTGCCAGTTGCGGCGGTCGTGCGCGCCGCCGCGCGCCAGCGGCCGGATGTGGTCGATGTTGACCGGGCGCCCGTCGCGCAGCTCGCCGCCGCAGAGCGGGCATTTCCAGCCCTGCTCCTTGGCGATCTCGCCCGCCTCGCCCTTGAACGGCTTCGACCGTCCGGGCGTCTGCGTCTTCCCCTTGCGCCTCGGCGGGAAGATGAAGGCGGTGCGGCGCGCGCTCACGCCGTGCCTCCGCGCCCGGCGATCGCCGCCGGGTCGACCCCCTCGGGCACCGGCGCGACGCAGGACGCCAGCGCCACAAAACGCCCCTCGCCGGGGATCTCGACCTCGTAGACGAGCTCCCCCGTCAGGGTGCGGGCGGCGGCGCGGACCACGCCGAGGAGGACCGGCTGCGCGGCGCAGCCGTGATGGTGGACCACGACGGCGGCGCCGCGCGGGATTACGCCCGGCGCGCTCATCCGCCGAGCCCCGGATGGTTGCCCCACGAGTCCCAGCCCGCGCGCGCGCCGCGCGCGAACAGCTCGATATAGGGACCCGGCACCAGCCGCTCGATCCGCTCGTAGACCTCGGCCGGCTTTTCGGAATGCCGTCCGCGCCCGGCGCGGATCACCTCCGGCACGCCCCGGTCGAGCCGCTTCGGCTTGCCGCGGGTGCCGAGCAGGCAGAGCTCGGACCCCTTGCGGGTCCAGTAGCCGAGCCCGGGCGGGCCGTCCTTGACCCAGACGAAGGCGGTCGAGACCAGCTCGAACCCCCAGCCGCGCATCACCCGCCCGGCGAAGCGCAGATTGTCCGAGGTCACCCAGAGGAACAGGGCGGCGTCCTCGGCGGCGATGCCGATCACCGGCATCAGCTCGATCGCGGTCAGCGAGAGCGTCGGGTAGTGCCGGTCGGGCGCGCGGTCGTTGCCGCCGGCCCAGGTCTCGAAGCGCCACGGCGGGTCGGCGAGGATGGCGCGGTAGCGCCCGGCGGGCAGCGCGTCGACCGGCGGCCCGGGCTCGGCATGCGCCGCGCGGGCGAGCGCGATCCTGAGCTCGCCGCGCTTCATCTCGGGGTTGATCGTGCCGTCCGATACCAGCCCGTCGAAGCGCTCCTCCTCCATGCCGCAGAGCTCGACCAGGACCCGCCGGTCCTGCGGCAAATGCGAGTCATGACTCGCATTTGCCGCGACGTGGCGGGCGATGTTGGGGTCGGACGCGATGCGCATCAGCTCCTGCGCGGTGCGCGTCGAGACCGGGGTGCGCTCGGCCAGCCAGGCGAGCCAGCGGCCGTGCTCCAGCGCCTCCTTCGCGGCGGCCAGCACCCGGCCCGCCTCGACGATCGACTCCAGCCCGCGGCGCCAGGCGGCGTCGAAGGCGCGCGCGTAGAGCTCCTCGATCTCGGCCGGGCTCGCCCCGCCCGGCGGGATGATCTCGCCGCTCACTGGCAGGCCTCGCACTCGTCGCGGTCGTCGATCGCGCAGGCGGCCGCGGGCGCGGCGGGGCGGTCCGCCACGCGGCCGGCATCGCCCGGCTCCTTCAGCGCGACCAGCGCATCGAGCGCCTGGCGCGCGAGCTCGGCGTCGGGAAATATCTCGGCGCGGACCGCGACGTCGTCGCGCAGCGCGCGCAGCACCGGCAGCGGCGTGCCGGGGCGCACCGGATCGGTCATCGCCGCGCGGATCGCCGCCGGCAGCTCCCAGCCCTTCATCGCGCCACCGCCGCCGCGGTGATGCACCCGGCGCAGCGCTCGCGCCCGGGCTGGCGCGTGCCGCCGCAGCCCGGCGTCAGGCAGCGCCAGGGCGGCGCGCCGGGGTCCCGCGCCGGGGCGGGGGCGGCCGGGGGAGCCGGCGAACGGGCGGCCGGGCGCTGGCGCAGGCCCCGGCGGCAGACCGCCCCCGAAACCGCGTTGCGGGTGCGGCCGAGCGCGGCGGCAATCCCGGCATAGCTCTCGCCGGCCGCCAGCAGGGCGGCCAGGGTCCGGATCTCGCCGTCGGTCCAGCGCGGATTCATGCCCCGCCCGGGTCCTCTTCGGCCGCGTCGACCCGCGCCTCGATGTCCTTGAGCCAGCGCCGCTGCCTGTCCGAGACGAAGGTGCCGGAGCCGTAGCGGTCGACGCGCAGCAGCAGCCCGTCGACGAAACGGATCTCCGAATCCGACAGCAGCTCGGCGCGCGCCCGCGCCTTGTCGATCGCCCCGGCGAGCCGGTCGAGCCCGTCGCCGATGCGGTCGTCGAACGGGGTCGGGTCGGGGCGGGTCATCGGGTCACCGCCTTCCCGCGCGCGCAGGCCGAGCACAGATCCCATGCGACCCAGTGGCAGGGCTCGCCGGTCTCCGGGTCGATGCAGGCGCGGTCGTCGCGGCAACCGCAGCCGCGGCAGCGGCGCATGCCGGACAGCGCCGGGCCGTCGCGCCACTCGGGCGGGAATTCGAGGACCGCCATCACGCCGCCTCCGCCTCGATTCCGGCCGGGTCCGCGTCGTCGATCAGCGCGGCGACCAGCCGGTCGACGTCGCTCTCGGCGACCGCGATCACGATCTCGTCGACCGGGTCGGCGATGGCGACCCCGAGGCGCGCGAGCTCGCCGCCCGGCATCTTGCGCAGCGCCTTCTTGTCGAGGCTCTCCCTGACATTGACCGTCGCCGCCTCGCGGTCGGGGAACAGCTTGCGCAGGCGCGCGATCGCCTGCGCCTCGTCGCCGATGTCGAGCGCGCCGGCCTGTTTGCGCCAGCCGAATTTCACCCCGTCGACGGCCACGGTGCGCGGCCGGACGAACAAATCCGGGCGCGCCCCGATGGCGGCGCGCAGCGCGTCATGCGCCGCCGCCGCATCGGCGACGCGGCCGCGCAGGCCGCGGATGCGGGACCGGATCGCCTTGCGCTGGAGGTCGCGGATCTCCTCGGCGGTGTCCTCCAGCGCGTCGCGCGCCCTCGCGTAGTCGCGGGCGAGCGCGACGATGCCGTCCATGCTTGCCGGCGTAGCCTTTTCCGTCATTTCCCCGTTCTCCTCCGGTTGGGCGCCGGCCGGCCCCACAGGGTGCGGAGCCAGCGCAGCTGCTGGCGCAGCCAGCGCGGGCAGAGGCGCGTCACGGCCCGGTCTCCAGGACGGCCGCCATCCGCTTGAGCCGCCGTTGCACCGCCTCGATCTCGGCCTGGAGGGTGCGGACCTCGTGCAGCGCCCATTTCACGCGGTCGCGCCGGACCGCGCCGCCCGCGCCGACCGCATTGCCCGTCCCGAGGCGGCGCAGCAGGCGCTGCATGCGCTCGTATTCCTCGGGATGCACGAGCCGCGCCTCGACCGCCCGGCAGGCGTGTCCGACCGTCGAGTGGTCGCGGTCGCCGAAATGCTTGCCGATCGCCGCCGCCGTGTGGGCGGTGAGCCGGCGGCACAGCCACATCGCCGCCTGGCGGGGCCGCGCGACCGCGGCCGAGCGGCCTGGCGCCACGAGATCGGGCACGCCGACGCCGTAGTCCTCGGCGACCGCCGCCTTGATCGCCGCGATCGAGGGCCCGTCGGGCGGCGGCGGCGGCCGGTCGATCCCGATGCCGAGCCCGTCCATCACGCCGCGCTCCCGGGGGCCGGGCCGGACGGCGCCGGGACCGGCCGGCCCCGCGGCGGCAGCGCGACCACGTTGCCTGCCCCGGACACCGTTCCGGGGCCTGTCCCGGACACCGTTCCGGGGCCTGGCGGGGCGGGCGGGTCGAGCCGGTCGGCGACCGCCGTCATGAACTCGGCGACAAGCGCGTCGGCGGGGTCGCCGTAGAACTCGAAGCGGCGGCGCTGGGCGGCCGCCGAATCGCGGATCGCCGCGGCGGCGCGGGCGGCGACCGCGGCCGGCGCGGCGGGCGGCGCGGGATCGACGTCGATCGCCGCCTCGTCCTCCAGCCCGACCGCCAGATGCTCGGCCATCGCGGCCAGGATGGCGACCGGCTCCCAGCCCGCCCGGTTCGTCTCGATCAGCGCGTCGAGTATCGCGCGCAGCGCGCGCGCCGATTGCAGCGGACACAGCCACGCCTCGGCCGCCTCGCCGCTCTCCCTGGCGGCGCGCATCTCGAGGTCGAGCGAGAGCGAGCGCAGCCGGCGCGAGACGTCGCCGAGCGCGCCGTAATCGACCCCCGCCGGGCCGAGCTGGTCGTTGAGCCCGTCGCGGACCGCGAGCAGCGTCTCGGCCGGGTTCATTTGCCCACCGCCTCGCGGCCGGCATCGGTCAGCCGCCATTTCGTGGTCCAGGTCGCCGGCGGCCGCGTCTCGGGCTCGACCAGACCGCGCGCCGCCAGCCGCTTGAGGGCGGCCGCCACCGTCTCCGCCGTGTTCTGCGTCCCCGACAGCCGGTACGCCGTGCGCGGCCCCGCGGCGAGCGCCGCGAGCAGGCCGCGCTGGCGGCGCGTCAGCCGGGTCACGCCGCGATCTCCTCGTCGAGGAAGTCGAAGAACGCCTCGAATGCCGCGAGGGCATCGGCGTCGTTCTCCGCTTCCGGTACGCCGGGCACCAGCAGCGTCTCGCCGTCATAGGAGCGGCGCGCCCGCACCTCGATCGCCGCGAGCGGCACGTCGGGCAGGGAGAGCGCGCCCCGCGGACACGGCTCGCCCCCGCCCCGAAACTCGATCAGGCCGCTGCGCCATGCATGCGCCCGCCGGGTCACGCCGCGATCTCCTCGTCGGCCGCGATTGCCAGGTCCTCGACCTCGACCCGCTCGCGGCCCTCGTCCCGCGCGATCAGCCAGGCGCGGGCGAGCAGGCGGCGGAGCGCGTGCATCCCGCCCGGCCCGCGCGCGACGGTGAGCGACGTCTTGATCTCGCGCTTGTTGGCGGGGCGCCGCAGGACGCCCGATACGAGCTCCGCCACGTCCTCCTCGGACGGCAGGGGAATGCCGACCCGGAATCCGATGCGGCCCACGATCTGCGGACAGCGGGCGAGCGTCATCCGCACGCTGTCGTCGCCGATCAGCGCGAGGCCGCAGCCGGCGACATCCCGTATGCAGCGGAGCTCGTCCAGCAGCTTGGCGGTCAAATGGTGGGCCTCGTCGACCACCAGCAGCGCGCCGCGATCCTGAAGGCGGGCGATGATCGCGGACTCGGCATCCAGCGCCGAGCCATGGGTGGCGCCGACCCCGACCGCGACGCCGATCCGCCCGAGTAGCCCGGGCAAGCCTCGCACCGCCACGGTCATCGAGTCGTAATAGGCCGAGGAATTGGTCCGGCAATAGTGGTTCGCGGCCCAGCTCTTGCCGGCGCCCGACTGCCCGTGCACCAGCACGACATCGCCGACCGCCTGGGCGTGGGAAAGCGCGGTCATCACCCGGTCGGTGACGGCAAGCTCGCGATGGGAGTCGAGACCGGCCGCGGCGAAGGACCGCCGCTGCGACTCGCGCCGCGTCTGCAACCAGATCGCGATCCGGCGCTCGACCGCGGGGACGTCGCCCGGATAGGTGTCGTTGAGCCACTGGCTCAGCGTCGAAGAGGACACGCCGTCGATTTGACCGGCCGCCGCGTTCTTCGAGAGACCGGCGTTTTGGATCTCGGCCAGGAAGTCGGCCTTCAGCGTCTCCGAGCCGGCCTGAGGATCGGCCGGGTCGATGTGGTGGACGTTCTCAGTCATCAAGTTTCTCCCGATAGAATCTGCGCGCGGCGGCGAGGAAGCGGTCCCTGCCGCCGGTGCCTGTGTTGCGTTGCTCTTGCGGGGAGTCCGCCGCGTCGGCGGCGTCCTGGGCTTGCGCCGCGGCGGCGAGCCCGTCGCTCTCGTGCCGCTCCGCCGGGGCGGGGAAGGCGATCACGTCGTCGGCCCGCCGGGCGGCCCGGTCCAGGACCTCGCCGGCGATCGAGCCGGGGCGGTGCTCCCGGGCGAGGTCGCGCGCCTTCTTCCGGTGGCCCCGGTTGTCCGCCTGCCAGTTGGCGACCGCCCTGGCCGCGATCCCCTGGCGGTCGACGCCGGGCGCCATGCAGTCCTCGGCGATGCAGATGAACGTCCGCGGCACCGTCAGGGTGAAGACGAAGATCCGGCGCCAGTCGGCGGGGTCGTGGCGGACATGGACCTTCCGGCGCATCCAGTGGCCGAGCTCGGGCGCGATGTAGTGGCGGCCGCCGAGCTTGATGCCTTCCTTCCACACCGTGCGCTCGCCGTTCCCGGCCGGCGGGGCGAGCAGGATGTCGAGGCCGCGCTCGTCGACGCGGCGCCGCTCGCCCGTCCACGACGCGGCCTTCTGGAACGGGGAGAGCCCATCGAGCCCGCCATGCGTCCGGCGCTCGTAGATCGCCTGGCACCAGGTCTCGATCCGCGCCTGAAGCTCCTCGGGCGTCAGCGCGCAGCGGAACGTCGCCACCGGCTCGTCGCCGCACTGCTGGGCGAAGGCCTTGCGCGAGCGGAGCCGCTCGGCCTGCGCGACGTTGTGGCCGGTGAAGCCCTCCAGCCGGCAGAAGAGATCGCGCGAGAGAGTGCCGAAAAAACGCTCGATAAACGGCTTTTTTTCGGGCGAAAACTTGCCCACCGGGATGTGCTCGATCCCGAGATCGAGCCATACGTGGCGGAGATGCTGCGAGACGTAGTCGGCGCCCTGGTCCGTCTTCACGATCCGGGGCGCGCCCCAGTCGAGCAGGCAGCGGCGGACCAGCGCGGCGATCGCCGCCGCCCTGGAGGTCGGGGCGACCAGCGCCTTGGGGCGGCGGCTCCAGACGTCGATGCCGCCGATCAGGGCGTAGCGCTTGCCGTCGCCGCACATCACGTCGGCGATGGTCGAGTCGAGCTCCCACAGCGCGTTGAGCCCCTCGACCGCTTCCGAGGCGCTGCCGAAGGCGGGCCTCGACCGCGAGCGGTGGCCGTCCGGATCGGCGACCGCCGAGATCGCCTCGGCGTTTTCCGCCCGCCAGCGCCGCGCGAAGCGCCGGACCTGCGAGATGCTCGGCGGCTCGCGGTCGGGGAGGCGGGCCTCGACCGCCTCCAGGAGATGGGCCGCCGTGATGTGGTGCGGGTTGTCGAACAGGCACCCCTCGAGGAGGGCGCGGAGCTCGGGATCGGCGTCGATCCCCGACACCCGCCCGCCGCTTCCGGGCACGAGGCCCGTGAGCTTGCGGGCGGCATGGGCGGCCCGCCAGCGCTGCATCGTGTTCCACGCGACGGACGGGATCAGCGCGCTTGTCTCCTCGGAGACCCCGGCGCCGGTCGCCTTGTAGATTTCCGCCCATTCGCGGAGGGCGCGGACCAAAGGCAACCCGCGCGCGCGGCGCCAGGCCTCGAAGGCGGCGAGGATTTCGACCCGCGCGTCGGCGATGGCGCCGCGGGTGTCGTCGGGCGGGAGCACGAACGGGAGGGGCGCGTCCGGCGCCGGGGCGGCCGCGCCGCGCAGCGCCGCCTGGGTCTCCGCCGGCAGCGAGGTTTCGAGCCATTCGAGCACCCGCCGCCGCCCCCATCGCGCCTCGCGGCAGACCCAGCCCCGGCGCGGTCCGTGCAGCTGGATCGGGCGCGGGCCGTTCGGCATGCCGGGCAGCCCGACGAGCTCCGCCGTCCGGTGCCAGCACGCGCTCACGAGGATCTTCCGCTCATGGCGGCTTCCAGGCGGCGGACCATCTCCTTCTCGGATCGGAACGGCCCGCGATCCCGCCTCAGCGCCGCGGGAAGCCGGTGGAAATCCGGGAACCGGGGGGCTTCCTGGAACGCGTCCATCTGCCATCCGGCCCGGTACCGCACGCCGCCGGAGGCCAGTTTCACGACCGCGCCGACGGTGCGGCCGCGGTAGCGGAGCTCGGACGGCAGGTCGCCGGGATGCGGCGCGATCTTGATCGCCGGCCGCCTCATGCCGCCGTCTCCTCGATCACCACCTCGGCGAGCGACCCGAGCTCGTCCACCTCCTCGGACGGCAGCCGTTCCGGGTCTGCGCCGGGGGCGGCGAGCACGGAGAACTCGTCGAGGACCACCACGACACTGCGGTCGGAGTTGACCAGGACGTCCATCAGCCGCACCTCGACGAACAGGTCGCGCTCGACCCCGCCGACCTCCGCCCGGAGCGGAACCAGGACGCTCACGAGGCCGCCCCCGATCCGCGCCGATCCGGGCGCCGCGCTGGAGGCGATGAGGGAGAGCTTCGACGAAAGAGCCGACAACATCGAAGCCACGCTGCCCGAAGCACTGCCGGCGGCGTTGGAAGCCGAGGCCCACATCTACGGCATCGCCGAAGAACAGCTAGCTGCTCGGGGGTGAAGAGCGGCCGGCCGCGCTCGACGAGAACCAGCGGCTCGATCCCGCGGCCGCCCATCACGCCGCTTCCCCCGGCTCGGCGCCGGCGCCCGGCGGCGGGCGCTCGATATCGGCCGGCCAGTCGAGACCGGCCGGCCAGTGGTCGGAGAGCCACTGGAGGGCGCGCTCGGCGCGTCGGATCGTGACGCGGCCCGTGGCCAGGCGGTCGAAGAAATAGGCGTCGCGGACCAGGTAGGTGCCGAGCGAGCCCATCGTGATGTTGCGGGCCTCGGCGTAGATGCGCGCCAGGCGGGTGAGGCGCTGCGCATTCATGCGCAATTCTTACGCGTAAATGCGCAAGTCTGCAACCCCAGATTGCGCAAAAATGCTCAACGGCTATGTACGAGCCTCGTTCTTCTGTATATATGCAGAATGCGACCCGAGGATTTCCTCGCCGCCGTCAGGGCGCGTCTGCAGACGACCGGGCAGTCGCGGCACGGCGCCGCCGTCGGCAACGATCTGCCGCGGGACGCGATCCGGCGCACGCTGGACGGACGAATGCCCCGGCTCGACCGCGCCATCGAGATCTGCGACGCGCTGGGGCTCGAGTTCTATGTCGGCCCGCCGCGCGCCGGGCGCCCGCAACCGGTTGAGAGCCCGGGCCTTTCCGGCGCGGCGCTCGCCGATCTCGAACGCTCGACGAGGGACCTGGTGCGCCTCACCGCCGAGGCCGGCGGCGATCCGGTACCCGACGATCTGTGGCCGGTGCTGGCCGCCGGGCGGGACCCCGGGGCGGAGAACGGTCACCGGCCGCCGGGCGCCCGCCCGGTCGAGGTGGTCGAGCTCAGGGCGGCGGCCGGCACCGGTGCCGAGACGCTGGACGAGGAGGTGGTGGGCTGCGTCTGGTTCCGCCGCGACTGGCTCGACGCGCGCGGGCTCGACCCGACCCGCTGCGCGGTGATTCGCGTGACGGGAGAATCGATGGAGCCGTTCCTCCTCGACGGCGATTCGCTCCTGGTCGACCGCGGGCGCCGCGATCGTCTGGATCGGGGCGTGTTCGTGGTGCGCACCGCCGACGGGCTGGTGGTCAAGCGCGCCCGGCTGAGCGCGCGCGGCGCCTGGCTGCTGATCAGCGAGCACCCGACATGGAAGCCCGCCCCCTGGCCCGACGACGCGGAGACGATCGGCCAGGTGGTGTGGATGGCCCGCACGATCGGCATCGAGGGGTGAGGACCATGCGACAAGTTCGGACCATCGCCGGCGCCGCCGCCCTGGCCGCCGGCCTCGCCGCCGCGCCCGCCGGGGCGCACATGTCGCCGGCGTGCCTGGCGGCGATCCTGAAATATTCCGCGGCATCAGCCGGCGCGACGGCGATCGCCTTCCCGCTCGCCGGCGCCGACGCGGCGACCGCCGCGTTGATGCGCCCGGCGCTGGCCGAGATGAAGCGCAAGGCCAGCCGCACCGCGGAGACCGCTTTCCGCGAGTGCGTCGTGCTCGAGGACGGCACGCCGGCGCCGCCCGACAAACTCGGCGCGGCGCGGGAGGAAGGACGGATGACAGGGCCCGGGCCGATGCTCGCCGCGACCGTCGTCCGGGTGATCGACGGCGATACCGTCGAGGTCGACGCCCGGCCCTGGCCCGGTCAGACGATGCGCGTCGCGGTCCGGTTGTCGGACTACGACGCACCCGAGCTGCGCGGCAAATGCGCAGCCGAGCGGGAAGCGGGCGCGGCCGCCGCCGCCGCCCTGGAGCGGTTGCTCCCCGCCGGTGCGGAGGTCCGGCTCGCCGGCGTGCGCAACGGCAGCTTCGCGGGCCGCGTCGTCGCCCAACTCGTCACCGCCGAGGGCAGGGACCCGGTCGAGGCCCTGCTTGCCGCCGGCCACGGCCGGGGCGATCCCGGCGGCAAGCATTTCGGGCGCGAGAGTTGGTGCGACGCGTCCTAGCAGGTTCCGTCGCCGAGACCTTCGGTGGCACGCGGCAGATGGCAGAAACGATTAGCAGAAAATCTGTTCAGGAGACATTTCGATGAGCGGTACTAAGTATGCAATGGTTCTCTATCGCAAGCTGGTCCGCGAAGGAGCAGGCATCGCGAGTGGAAAAGCGCTCTCCGGAGCAATCCGCCAAGCACTCGACCGGCAGCACCCCGGCGGAGAACTCTACCGCAAAAACTGGCAACTGAGCCTGACCGTATCGCCGGATGACCCAAATCAGCAAAGGCTGGCGAACAACGTGCATACCGATGCGGAATCCGCCTTCGGAACCCTGTGTGCGTTCACACCGGGGGATCTCCAGATTTTGATCGATGCCAATACCGCGCCGGGTGGTTCGGCCGATGTCAACGAACTGATCGCCCCGGCAGGGAATGAATTCCTCAAGGGGATGGCATACTGGCTGGTCGTCGGAGACCACTGCTACATCGTGCAACACGTCGCCGTGAGAACGAAGGCTTTCGAAGAGTATCTGACCTGGTTTCTTCGGGATGCGCAGGCGATCAGCGCCCAGGGAGCGATCGTGCTTCAGACAGCCTTCGACGCCGCAAGCGTCGGCGGGGATCTAGATAATGTCCAATCGATCCAGATTGGCGGCGTAGTGCCGGAAACTGTCGAACCAGCGGACGCAAAAGCCCCGAGTGCGGTCATGCGGACGCTCGCCGTCGACGTGCGAGAAACTCTTGGCCGGGAAAGGCCTGAATTCGGGAAATCCATGAATATCCTGACGGAGCTGTTCGGCACCATCGGGGCGCAGGAGATTCTCGCTAAGGTACCGTCCGAAGCCTTTCTGGAGGTCCTAGTGAGCATCGGCTATCGCGCGAAACGGCGCAAAATGGACCGGTCGTCGATGAAGGACATCGCGACCAGCCTCCGCAATATCGATGACGGGGAGGTCACGGTACGATCCAAGGACGGCAGGGTTCGAGGAAACACGGTTTGGCTCCAGCAGCAGATGCCATTCGCGCTCCACCGTCCCGACGGCAATCTTCTTGACCTGGAGGATGCCAGAAAACAGCTTATGAGGGTCCACAGGCGTTTTCTCGAGGATGGCAAGATCAACTAGCCTTGCGTACTGGCTTGCGGAGGCTGGATATGGCGGGATGGTTCCAGTTCTTGATCTGCCTTGTGGCAGCGGCCGGGGCTTTTGCCCTGGAGCCTTCCGATTGGCTGTCGATCCGGTCGGAAGCCATGGTAGTGCTTTCCGTCTTGGCCGCCGCCGTGCTGTTTCGACTGGGTCGCGGGCTCCCACCCGTATCGACCGATGAACTGGAAGTCGAAGAAGCCAAGCGTTTAGCGAAAACGTTCCAGATCGTCGCCCGGCGGCTCGCCTTCGTTGCAGGGGTCACCGCCGTCGCCTTGGTCGGGCTGGCGGTGCTGGAGGTGGGCTGCAGGCTCGCGGCGCTGCATTTGCCGCCGCTTATCGCTGAATGGTGTTTCAAGGCTGCCGGGGCGGTGTTGGCCTTCGTCATCGCGCTTGCCTTTTGTCGGGCGGTCATGGTGGTCTTGGGCGATCTGTCCGCCATCGCGGTTCAGTCGGACCACATGGTGAAGAGCGTGCTACGGCGTCGCGCCGGCGAGGCGGCCGCAGCGCTGGACGAGGCGGAGCGAGCCCAGCCTTTCGAAAAGCCCGCCAACTACGGAGGCCTCATCGAACCCCATTGATGGGGCGGTTCGAATCTGGCGACTCTCGTGAGGCGGCTACAGAGTCGTAAGAGCGAGTCGCCACTCCGGCTGGTCGACTCAAGCGAACCGCCTCGATGGCGACTCGGCCCCGCCGCGCGGCGGCAAGGCCCTACGACCCTACATTTTTCGCGTTTACAATGGCTTGCGATTAGGAACGCTTCTTAACGGCAAGTCACGCCGCATGGCGACTCTGACTCCAAGCATTTTGCCCCTCTACAGCGCTCCGGTCGAAATGACGGGTGGGGCGCAGGGCGGGGCGATTTCTCCCCTTCGCGCACGGCTACGCCCCGGATCAAGTCCGGGGTCCGTCGAAACGACGTGGGGGGAATCGCCCCGCGAACTCGCCTATAGTGGCGCCGGCATCGCAAGGCCGGGGGGAGGGGACATGATCATCGATTGCCACGCCCATGTGAGCGCGCCGGCCGAGCTCTGGGCCTACAAGGCGACGCTGCTGGCGCATCGCGGCTCGCACGGGCGCGGCCGGGTGACTGTCAGCGACGACGACATCCGCGAGGCGGTCGAGAAGAAGCACTTTCCGGGCTCCGGCCACAGCCACATGGACTATATCGACGCGCTGGGGACGGACATGCAGCTGGTCTCGCCGCGCCCCTTCCAGCTGATGCATTCCGAGAAGCCGGCCCGCCTCGTCCAGTGGTTCCACGAGGAATGCAACAACATGATCCACCGGGAGACGCGGCTCTACCCGGACCGCTTCGTCGGCATCGCCGGGCTCCCCCAGCCCTGCGGCGAGCCGCTCGACATGGCGATCGGGGAGCTCGAGCGCTGCGTCGGCGAGCTCGGCTTCAAGGGCTGCCTCCTGAACCCCGATCCCTACGAGAACACCGGAATCCACCCGCCGGCGCTGGGCGAGCGCTACTGGTACCCGCTCTACGAGAAGCTCTGCGAGCTCGACGTGCCGGCGCATATCCACGGCACCGGGTCGCGCTCCGAGCGCGAGCCCTACTCGCTCCGCTTCATCAACGAGGAGACCATCGCGGTCTACGGGCTGGTCAACTCGGCGGTGCTCGACGACTTCCCCGACCTCAAGATCGTCGTCAGCCATGGCGGCGGCGCGATCCCCTACCAGCTCGGGCGCTTCGAGTCGGGGACGCTGCGCCGCGAGGGGGCGGAACGGTTCAGCCGGCGCCTGCGCCGCCTCTACTACGACACCGTGCTCTACACCCCCGAGGCGATCGAGCTGCTGATCCGGGTGGCGGGGGTGGACCAGTGCCTGTTCGGGGCCGAATGCCCGGGCGTCGGCTCTTCGATCAACCCCGATACCGGACGCCACATGGACGACGTCGCGCACCACATCCAGGGGTTCGCGTGGCTGTCCGACGCCGACCGGGAGAAGATCCTGGCGGGCAACGCGCGCCGCGTCTTCAAGCTGGCGGCGTAAGCCGGAGCGCCGCGCGGGAAACCCGGGGTGGGACGCTTCTTCGTACAGCGGCTGGGCGTGGCGCTGCTCGTCGCGATCACCGTCTCCATCATCGGCTTCGCGCTCCTGCGGGTCTCCGGCGACCTCGCCGCCGACCTCGCCGGCGAGGACGCGACGCCCCGGGAAGTCGCCGAGATCGCGGCGCTTTACGGCCTCGACAAGCCGCTTCACGAACAATATCTCGACTGGGCCGCCAACGCGCTCGGCGGCGATCTCGGGCAGTCGCTGTTCACCAACGAGCCGGTGATGGATCTGATCCTCGAACGGGTCGGGGTGACGATCCTGCTCTCGCTCTACTCCCTCGTGCTCGCGCTGGCGATCGCCATCCCGCTCGGGGTGCTGGCGGCGATCAGGGCCAACACGGCGGTCGACAGGGCGGCGCTCGGCGTCGCGGTGTTCGGCCAGGCGATCCCCAATTTCTGGTTCGGGCTGATCCTGATCTACCTGTTCGGCGTGGTGCTCCGGTGGCTGCCGATCTCGGGCTCCACCAGCTTCGCCCATTTCGTGCTGCCGACGGTGGCGCTCGGCACCGCGGTGATGCCGGCCCTGATGCGGCTGACCCGGACCGGGATGCTGGAGGTGCTGGAAGCCGATTTCGTCAGGACCGCGCGGGCCAAGGGGCTCTCTCCCGGGGCGGTCTTCTTCAAGCACGCGCTGAGGAACGCGATCCTGCCGGTGGTGTCGCTCGCCGCGGTCTCGCTGGGCTTCCTGCTCGGCGGATCGGTGATCGTCGAGACCGTGTTCGCGCTCAACGGCATCGGGCTGCTCGCCTACGAGTCGATCCTCAGGAGCGATTTCCCGGTGGTCCAGTCGATCCTGGTCTTCGTGTCGCTCGCCTATATCGTGCTCACCCTCGCATCCGACCTGATCAACGCCCGCCTCGATCCCCGCATCCGGCTCGGCTAGACGATGACGGGCGGGCTGTTCGCAGACGAGTTCCGGGTCGACGCGCCGACGCCGCGCGAGGTCATGCGGCGCCGGGCGCGGCGCCATCTCGGCTTCCTGACCGGAACCGGGTTCGTGCTGGCGGTGGTCCTGCTGGCGGTCTTCGCGCCCTGGGTCTCGCCGTCGGACCCGTTCGCCCAGAACCTCGATGCCCGGCTGCTCGACCCGATCTGGGGCAAGGGCGGGAGCTGGGACCATCCGCTGGGCACCGACTCGCTCGGCCGGGACTATCTGACGCGCATCCTGTTCGGCGCGCGGATCTCGCTGCTCATCGGCTTCGGCGCGGCGGTCATTTCCGGCGTCGTGGGCTCGACCGTCGGCATCGTCGGCGGGTATTTCGGCGGCCGGGTCGACGCCGTGGTGATGTATCTGATCAACGTGAAGCTGGCGCTGCCCGGCATCCTGATCGCGCTCTCGCTGGTATCGGTCTTCGGCGGTTCGCTGATCGCCCTGATCGCCATCCTCGGCTTCCTGTTCTGGGACCGCTTCGCGGTGGTCACGCGCAGCGTCACCCAGCAGGTCAGGGGGCAGGAATTCGTCGCCGCGGCCGAGGCGGTCGGCGCGTCGCATACGCGCATCGTGGTGCAGGAGATCCTGCCCAACGTGATGAGCCACATCATCGTCATCGCCAGCCTCGAAATGGCGATCGCCATACTGGTGGAGGCGGTGCTGTCCTTCCTCGGCCTCGGCATCCAGCCGCCCACCCCGTCCTGGGGGCTGCTGATCTCCGAAGGGCGGAGCTTCATGTTCTTCAAGCCCTGGCTGATCGCGCTGCCCGGGCTGGCGCTGTTCTTCCTGGTGATCGCGATCAACCTGATGGGCGACGGGATCCGCGACATCACCGTGCCGGAAGGGCGCGGCCGGTGATCGCCGATTCCGTCCTCCGGGTGCGCGACCTCTCGGTCGAGATCGCGCTGCCCTCCGGCACGCTGCATGCGGTCAGCAATGTGGACCTGGAGGCGATGCGCGGCGAGACGCTGGCGATCGTCGGCGAATCCGGCTGCGGCAAGACGATGACCGCGCTCGCCGCGATGCGGCTGCTGCCCCGCCGGGCGCGGCTCGCGGCGCGGGAAATCAGCCTGTCGGGGACCGATCTCCGCGCGCTGTCCGACAAGGCGTTTTCCGCCATTCGCGGCAACCGGATGAGCATGATCTTCCAGGACCCGATGACCTCGCTGAACCCGGTCTACCCGATCGGCGACCAGCTCGAGGAGATCCACATGCGCCATCGCCGGGCCGGCCGGCGCCGGGCCCGCGAACGCGCCGAATACCTGCTCGACCGGGTGGGGATCGTCAATCCGCGGGCGCGGCTCGGCCAGTTTCCGCACCAGCTCTCGGGCGGGCTGCGCCAGCGCGTCATGATCGCCATGGCGCTGATGTGCGATCCCGCCCTGATCGTCGCCGACGAGCCGACCACGGCGCTCGACGTCACCGTGCAGGCGCAGGTGCTTCGCCTGCTCAAGGACTTGCAGGCCGAGTTCAACATGGCGCTGATCCTGATCTCCCACGATCTCGGCGTCGTCGCGCGCATCGCCGACCGGATCGCCGTCATGTATGCCGGGCGGGTGGTCGAGACCGGGTCGAGCGGGCAGATCTTCGGCGCGCCGACCCACCCCTATACGCGCGGGCTGATCGACTGCATCCCCTACCCGGGCAAGACGGCGCGGCGGACCAGGCTGGGCTCGATACCGGGAATCGTCCCCTCGATGATCGGCGACAGCCGCGGCTGCATGTTCCGCAACCGCTGCGGCTGGGCGGAGGACCGCTGCCGGACGGACGGCAACGCCGAACGGCGGATCGAGGAGGGCCACAGCTACCGCTGCATCCATCCCGTCGGGCATTTGCAGGGGGCGGCGTCGTGAGCGCTCCGGTACTCGAATGCGACCGCGTGACCCGGCTCTTCCGGGTCAAGCGGGGGCTGTTCGAGACCCCGGCCACGCTGCGCGCGGTCGACGACGTCTCCTTCTCGGTGCAGGAGGGCGAGGTGCTCGCCATCGTCGGCGAATCGGGCTGCGGCAAGACGACGCTCGCGCGCATGCTGCTCGGGCTTCTCCCGCCATCGGGCGGGTCGATCCGCTTCGCCGGCCGGCCGATGCGCCAGGTCGGCCGGTCCGAGATCGCCGCGCGCGTCCAGCCGGTCTTCCAGGACCCCTATTCGTCGCTCAACCCGCGCAAGACGCTGGGCCAGATCGTCGGGCTGCCACTCGCCGTCCACCGCATCGGCGGCGAGCCGGAGCGCCGGTCGCGGGTCGCCGAGATCCTGGAGCTGGTCGGGCTGCCGGCGCATCTGGTGCACGCCTACCCGAACCAGCTTTCCGGCGGCCAGCGCCAGCGCGTCGCCATCGCCCGCGCGCTGGCGATCCAGCCCCGCATCGTCGTCTTCGACGAGCCCACCTCGGCGCTCGACGTATCGGTCCAGGCGCAGATCCTGAACCTGCTGCTGGAGCTCAGGCAGAGCCTCAACCTAACCTATGTCTTCATCAGCCACGACCTCGCGGTGGTCGAGCACATCGCCGACCGGGTGGCGGTGATGTATCTCGGCCGGCTGGTGGAGCTGGGCGGGACGGCCGCGATCTTCGATTCCCCCCGCCATCCCTATACCGAGACCCTGCTGCGCTCGATCCTGACGCCCGACCCGTCCCTCGGCCTGCCGCCCGGGCCGTTCGGCGGCGACTTTCCCGACCCGCTCGACCCGCCGCCCGGCTGCCGTTTTCACCCGCGCTGCCCGAGCGCGATGGAGGCCTGCCGCGCGGTGCCGCCCGCGGCGGTGACCGATACGGCGGGCCGCGTAGAATGCCACCTGTACAACGGTGAGAGCCATGGACGATGACGACCGCCGCCTGATCGCCCGCCTGCGCGCGCTCGACAGCTGCGCGGTGTCGGACGCGCTGGATTCGCTCGGCCTGCCGCCGGCGGTGACCGGGATCGCGGCGCTGACCACCGATAGGCGGATCGCCGGCCGGGCGGTCACGGTCAGGCTGACCGACCGTGAACCGGTGGACGCTCCGGTGCGGCATCTGTGCAGCGCCGCGGTCGATTCGGCCGGCCCGGGCCGCGTCCTGGTCATCGAGCAGCGCACCGGTATCGACGCCGCCGGCTGGGGCGGGGTGCTGTCCCACGCGGCGCAGCAGGCGGGCATCGAGGGGGTGATCGTGGACGGGCCGGCGCGGGATGTCGACGAGGCGGCCGAGCTCGGCTTCGCCGTCTACGCCCGCTTCGCGACCGCGCGGACGGCGCGCGGGCGGATTTTCGAAGAGGGTTTCAATATCGACATCGCCGTCGGAGAGTTGACCGTGCGCCCGGGCGACCTGATGATCGCCGACCGCAGCGGGGTCGCCGCGGTGCCGGCGGACCGCGCCGAAGAGGTGCTGGCGAAGGCCGAATCGATCGTCGCGCGTGAGCGGGCGATGACCGAGGCGGTGAGACGCGGCGAGCCGGTCAGCCGGGTCATGGGCGCGTCCTACGAACGCATGCTGCAACAGGGTGGAGAAAGCTGATGGCCGATGTCGTTCTCGGCATGTGGACAACCCACGGGCCGACCCTGAACACCACGCCCGACCAATGGGGCGAGCGGGTCAAGGCGGATTTGGTGAACGAGCACTGGTTCAAGGGGGAGCGCTTCACCTTCGATGAGCTTATCGAGCGCCGGTCCGGCGAGGACATCGCGGCGCGGATCACCGATGACGAGCGCCAGCGGCGCTACGACGCCTGCCAGGCCGGGATCGGGGCGCTGGCCGACAAGTGGGAGGAGATGGCGCCGGATGCCTGCGTCATCCTCGGCAACGACCAGCGCGAGCTGTTCCTCGAGGACATCCAGCCGACCTTCACCGTCTATCGCGGCGAGACCTTCTACAACCAGCCGACCAGCGCGGCGCAGAAGGCCAAGCTGCCGCCCGGGGTCGAGGACGCGGAATGGGCCTACCGCCCCGACCGCCACACCGTCTACCCGGGCCTGCCCGGGCTCGCCGAGATCGTCTTCGCCCGCGCGATGGAGGAGGGGTTCGACCTCGCCGCCTCGAACGACTGGCTGCGCCACGAGGACCATCGCCATGTCGGCACGCCGCACGCCTTCAGCTTCGTCCTGCGCCGGATCATGCGCGACCGCGCGGTTCCCACCCTGCCGGTGATCGCCAACACCTTCTACCCGCCCAACCAGCCGACCGCGCGGCGCTGCTTCGACTTCGGCGCGATGATCGGCCGCGCGATCCGCGACTGGGACTCGCCCGCGCGCGTGGCCGTCGTGGGCTCCGGCGGGATGTCGCATTTCTGCATCGACGAGGATCTCGACCGGCGTTTCCTCGACGCGTTCTGCGACCGCAACGAGGACGCGCTCTGCGGCATCGAGCAGGACCTGCTGCAATCCGGTTCCTCGGAGCTGCGCAACTGGATCGTCGCGGCGGGGGTGCTGTTCGGCACCCGGCTCGGCGGCGACGTGCTCGACTACGTCCCCTGCTACCGCTCGCTGGCGGGGACCGGGACCGCCAACGCCTTCGTCTGCTGGACCTGAGCCGCCGGTCGAGGGATGGCGGATCGTCCGCGCGTCGTCGTCGTCGGGGGCGGCCCGGTCGGGCTCGCGCTCGCCGTCGAGTTCGGGCTGCGCGGCGTCGCCTGCACTCTGATCGAGCGGCGCACCGAACCCCATCGCATCCCCAAGGGGCAGAACCTCACCCAGCGCACGCTCGACCTGTTCCATTCCTGGGGCATCGCCGACGAGTTGCGCGCCCGGCGGGCGATCCGGCCCGGCTTTCCCGGCAACGCCATCGTCGCCTATGGCGACCTCGCGGGGGCGCACTGGTTCACCGGCGTCTACCGGACCGCGGTCGACAAGTACTACTTCCAGCGCAGCGAACGGCTGCCGCAATATCTCACCGAACAGGTGCTGCGGGACCGCCTCGGCGGGTTCCCGGCGGTCAGCGTGAGGGAGGGCTGGTCGGCCGAGGCGGTGCGGCAGTCGGAACACGGCGCGATCGTCGAGATCGCCGAGTGCCGCGGCGCGCGGCGCGAAACCGTCGCGGCGGATTACGTCGTCGGCTGCGACGGCAGCCGGTCCGCGGTCCGCGACGGCGCGGGGCTCGCCTCCAGCGGAACCGATTACGAGCAGACCATGGTGCTCGCGGTGTTCCGCTCGCCCGCGCTGAGCGAGAGGCTGAAGCGTTTTCCGCCGGCCTATATCTACCGGGTTGTCCACCCGGACCTGAAGGGCTACTGGCGGTTCTTCGGGCGGATCGACGAGCACGAGGGCTGGTTCTTCCACGCGCCGGTCGGCGGGGCGGAACGGAGCGAGGCGGGGGTGCGCGCGCTGCTCGGCGAGGCGGCCGGCTTCGCATTCGCGTGCGGCTTCGACCATATCGGCTACTGGGATCTGCGCGTCTCCATCGCCGAGGCGTTCCGCGCGGGCCGCGTGTTCATCGCCGGCGACGCGGCGCACAGCCATCCGCCCTATGGCGGGTACGGTCTCAACACCGGGCTCGAGGACGCGGCCAATCTGGGGTGGAAGCTGGCGGCCGCCCTCCATGGATGGGGCGGCGATGCCCTGCTCGACTCCTACGGCGAGGAGCGGCGGGCGGTGGCCAGGGACACGGCGGCGGAATTCATCGACAGCCGGATTGCCGCGGACCGGGAGCTGTTCGACCGGATCCACCCCGAACGCGACGCCGAGGAATTCGCGCGCGGCTGGGAGGCGTATGCCGAGGCGGGGAACACGCATCTCAACAGCTACGCGCCACACTACGCGGGATCGAGCGCGGTCGAAGGTCCGCCCGGCGGGGTTACCGGCGCCGCATCCACGCGGAGCGAGCGCGCCCGGCCGGGCCACTACCTGCCGCCGTGGCGGCTCGCCTCCGGGCGCAACGTGTTCGAGGAGCTGGGGCGCGGGTTCACCCTGGTCGCGCTCGGCGCCGATGGCGAAGGGATCGCCCGCCTCCAGCGCGCCGCCGCGCAACGCTCGATCCCGCTCAAGGTCGTCCGCGACCCGGCGCCCGCGACCCGCGACCGCTCCGGTGCCGGCCTCGTCCTCGTCCGTCCGGACAGCTACGTCGCCTGGGCCGGCGACGCCCCGCCGCAAGACGCCGACGCGCTCATGGCGCGGGTGACCGGCCGGTGAAGGTCGCGGCTACCCGCCCATCAGGCTCGGCAGATAGAGCGTCAGCCCCGGTATGAACACGATCAGCGCCAGGCGCACGATGTCGGCGACGAAGAACGGGCTGATGCCGGCGAAAATGCCCCACAGCGACATCTCCGGCATGATGGTCTTGAGCACGAACACGTTCATGCCGATGGGCGGCGTGATCAGGCTGATCTCGGTCACCATGATGACCACGATGCCGAACCAGATCAGGTCGAAGCCGAGGCTCTGGACCACGGGGAAGAAGATCGGCACCGTCAGCAGGATCATGCCGATTCCCTCGAACACGCAGCCCAGCGCGATATAGATCAGGCAGATCACCAGCACGACGGTGATCGGCGCGATTTCGAGCGAGTTGACCCAGTCGACGATCTGATTGGGCATGCCCGAGATGTTCATGAAGTTGGACAGGATGATCGCGCCGAAGGCGACGCTGAACACCATGGCCGTGGTCTGGCCGGCCTCGATGAGCGCGCTGCAGAACCCGCGCCAGCCCATCTTCCTGCGCGAGACCGCGAAGGCGACCGCGCCGACCGCGCCGATCCCGCCCGCCTCGGTGGGGGTGAACACGCCGAGATAGATGCCGCCGAGGACCAGCAGGAACAGGACGATCATGCCCCACACGCCCTTCAGCGCCAGGAACCGGTCCTTCCACGGCGTCCACGGCCCGCGCGGCCCGAGCGAGGGGCGGAAGGTGATCAGCACCTTGATCACGAAGATGTAGAGGGCGATCGTGATGATCCCCGGGACGATGCCGGCGATGAACAGCTTGCCGACATCCTCCTCGACGATGATGCCGTAGATCACCAGCGCGATCGAGGGCGGGATCAGGATGCCCATCGTGCCGCCGGCGGCGATGGTGCCGGCGGCGAGGTTCTCGTTGTAGCGGTAGCGCCGCATCGACGGCATGGCGACCTTGGCCATGGTGGCCGCCGTCGCGACCGAGCTTCCGGAAACCGCGCTGAAGCCGCCGCAGGCGGCGACGGTCGCCATCGCGAGCCCGCCCTTGTAGTGGCCGAGCCAGGCGTTCGAAGCGTCGTACAGGTCCTCCGACAGCGCCGCGCGGTAGACGAACGCCCCCATCAGCACGAACAGCGGCAGCACGGAGAAGGAATAGCTCATCGCGAAATCGAGGATGAGCTGGCCCACCGTCTCCAGCGCCGGCTCCCAGCCGCGCACCAGCCCGAACCCGACGAAGCCGACCGCCACCATGGCGAAGCCGAGCGGAAAGCCCAGGAACACCATGAGCAGCAGGATGGCGAAGCCGATCAGCGACTCGGTCATGCGCCCGGCCCCGTCACGGCGTTCGGGCCAGCATGGTCTTCACGTCGCGGACCAGCATGAGGGCGAGAACCACGCAGGTCACGACGCTGAGGACGCTGATCGCGTAGGCCGCGGGCGCGACCGGCCATTCGAGATAGCCCGACTCGATCTGCGCCTCGGCGAGGCCGTCCCCCTGGCTCCACATGCGCTCGGCGATGAACGCGACCACCGCGAGCGATCCCCCGTCGACGACCACCCGGCGCATCTCGCCGACCGGGCCGCGGAACCAGCGATCGAAGATGCTGACCACGATATGCGTCCGCCGCCGGGTGATGATCGGCAGGCCGGCGAAGATCGAGAGCGGCATCAGGAACTCGATCAGCTCGAAGCCGCCGGGGATCGGCGCGCTGAACAGATACCGGCCGGCCACGTCGACGAAGGTGATCGCCATCATCAGGAAGATCGTCGTGCCGACGATCCCCATGAGCACGGCTTCGAACCAGCCGTCGGGCCAGACGTCGTCGGTGTCCGGCCCGCCGGCTCCCTCGGTCATCGGCGGGAGCCCTAGTTCCGGCTGGCCTTGTGGATCCTCTTCGACTCGGCGCGGTAGAAGTCGAGCGCCGCCCGTCCGTCCACGCCCGCCTTGTTGGCCGTGGCGATCCAGGCCTCGTCCTGGTAGGCCCAGAGCTTCTTGAGGTCGGCGGTGAATTCGGCGCTCGCGTTGTGGATGCCGATCCCCTTCTTGCGGAAGGTGCCTTCCGCTTCGATATCGAAGTTGCCCCAGTTGTTGGAGTCCATCGATATCTTCTCGCCCGACGCCGCGGTCACCACCGCCTGGTCTTCCTTCGACAGCCTGTTCCAGACCTTCTGGTTCATGTAGAGCGAGAACACCGAGCCATAGACCTTGCCCGGCACCTTGGTGAGGTGCTTGACGTAGGGTGTCATCTTGAGCTTCTCCACGTCGCCGATCGGGAAGATCATCCCGTCGACGATTCCCTTGGACACCACGTCGAAGGCTTTGATTCCCGGTGTCGGAACAACCGAGGCCCCGGTCTTGGCGAGCGCCTTGGCGACATCGCCCGGGGGAACCCTCATCTTCTTCCCCTTCAAATCCGCAAGGGAACCGATGGGGCTCTTCAGGCTGAAGAACTCACCGCCCCCGTGCATGACGTAGCCGAGGAACTTGACGCCCTTGTACTGGTTCTTCGCCTCGAAATATTTCTTGTGGGTGCGCCACAGCGCCGTCGCCGTCGAGGACGCGTCGGTGATGCTGAAGGGAAGCGTGCCCACCTGGTCGAGCGACAGCCGCTTGCGCTCGAAATTGTTGAACATCACCGTCGCATCGGCGATCCCCGACGTCACCATTTTCCACTGGCGGGGCGCGGGCGCGAGGGTCTTCGCCGGGTAGTTGACGGTAATGCGGCCGCTGCTGCCTTCGGTAACGCGCTTGGCCCAGTTGTGGATGACGCCGACCACGAGCGGGTGCTTCGGCGGCACGAAGTAGTTGAACAGGATCTTGGTCTCGGCCTGCGCGGGTACGGCGCCGAGCAACAGGCTCGCGGCGCCCAGCGGCAAGGCGATCTTGGCAAGGTCTCTCATGGTTCCTCCCTGTGCGGCGCCGCGCCCGGCGCCCGGTCTTGTCAACTCGCGGACATGCTATCGGCGGGATTCCGGCCGTTCAACCTGCGCCGCCGTCCCGGTCGAACCCCATCGCCTCGACATAGGCGGCCCGCACGTCGGCCGGCTGGCCGGACTGGAAGACGAAGTCGAGCGTGGACCGCGTGCGCACATGCGCCGCATCCGCGAGGTCTTCCCGCGCCCACCCGTCCACGAAGAAGTCGCGGTCGAAGATGGGAAGCTCGATGCAGTCGTTGACGGCCGCGTCGCGGACCACCGCCTTGGGGTCCTCGCCCCGTTCGACGCGCTCGATATCGGCGAGGAATTGCCGGCGCATCATGATGACGCCCCGGTCGCTGCGCCCGAGTCGCTCCTTCGAGCGGTCGGCGAGCGTGCCCTGGCCCACCCAGGCGACGAAATCCTGGTTCATCACATGGCTGGTGATCCAGCGCCCGTCCGCGTCCTTTATCGGGCCGCGCCAGCACGGGATCTCGTTCTGCGCGAAGGGCCGCCGGTCCTTCGGCACCGGGTTGAAGAACCAGCCGATGCTCAGCGTGTTGTCGTCGTCGATCGGCACCCGCCACTCGAAATGGTCGCCGGTGAACAGCGCGTTCGGCCACAGGCAGTTGCGCCCCACCGTCCACAGCGGGTGGTTCTCGTCGGTGTTCTCGCGGACGCGCTTGTAGCTGATGCCCCAGTCGAACTCGTCGAAATCGATGCGCAGGTGTTTCGGCGCGTAGGGGCCGGCGGCGCCGCGCGCCCGCACCCGCCAGTTCTCGTGCTGCCACTCGAAATGGACCGGGTCGATCGAGTTCTCCTGGCACTGGAACCAATTGCAGGGGATTTCGGCGAGCACCACCTGGCGGAACCCGTTGGCCCAGGTGAAGGGCTCCCAGGTCGGCACCAGCGGGGCGGGATCGGGTCCGAGATAGGCCCACAGCATCCCCGCCTTCTCCTCGACGGGGTAGGATCTTATGCGCACCTTGTCCCTGAACCGGGAGTCCGGGTCGGCGATGTCCTCGAAGGGCTGCTCGATACAGGCGCCCCGGGCGTCGTAGAGCCAGCCGTGATAGCTGCATCTCAGCCCGTTCGCCTCGACATAGCCATTTGTCAGGTCGGCGCGGCGGTGGCAGCAATGCCGGTCGAGCAGGCCGTAACCGCCCGACAGGTCGCGGTACAGCACCAGGTCCTCGCCCATCAGCCGGATCGGCATGGTGGGCCGGCGTTCCATCTCGGCGGCGCCCGCTATGGGGTGCCAGTAGCGGCGCAGCAACGCCCCCATCGGCGTGTCCGCGCCGACCTGCGAGAGCTTGCGGTTGGTTTCGTGATCCAGCATGTCGGCAGTATAGCGGCAATCGGATCGCGCGGCGCGTTGACAGGGGCGGTGCCGCGCCCGACCATCCGCCTCGAGCCGGAGAAGGGGAACGGGTCCATGGCGAAATTCGTCATCCAGTCGCACGGCCGCCTCCAGGAATGGATCGCCGAGGAGCACGGCTACTTCGCCGACGAGGGGCTCGACTACGCGCTCGCCCTCGGCAGGCCGGCGAGCTGGTCGGCGACGGTTTCAGGCAGCGAGGACGCGCCCGGCGAGGTCAGGCGCGGCGCCTTCGAGTCCTACGAGGAAGGGCGGGCCTGCAACGTCTCGGCGGCCTGCCACTGGACGGTCAACATGGCGGCCTCCGCCGGGCACGGAAGGATGTGGGGCGACGCCTACTCGGTGACGCCTTCGGCGATCTTCGTGCCGCCCGCCTCGCCGATCGAGCGGCCGGAAGACCTCGCCGGCGTCCCGGTCGAGGTGGGCTACCATTCGGGCAGCCATTACTCGACCCTCCAGGCGCTGCACCGCTTTCTCGACCGCGGGCAAATCGACCTCAATTTCGGCGGCGTGCTGTGGGACCGCCTGGCGCTGCTGGTCGACGGAAAGGCGGCCGCCGGCAACGCCTTCGGCGCGCCCTACTACCTGCTGGAGCAGCTCGGCTTCCGCAAGATCGTCGACACCACCTTCATGATCGGCTCGCTGGTGACCAACGGCGCCGATATCGAGGACGTAGAGAAATATTTCCGCGCGCTGCGCCGCGCCCAGCGCGATCTCGACGTGGAGCCCGAGCGCTACACCCACTACTTCCTGCGCGAGCTGCCGGAGCGCTACCACGCGATGGTCGACGTCCGCCGCATGGGGCCGGGCGAACGCCTGGTCTTCGAGCCCTACACGAGCGAGGTGTTCGAGCGCACCCACCGGTGGATGGAGGAGCTCGACCTGTTCTCCGCCGACAGCCTGGGCACCGGCGGCTACCGCGACTCCGTGGTTACGAGCGCGGCGGCCGAATAGCCGCTACTTCCAGCGTATCCGGCTGGCATCCGCCCCGAAGGGGTTGATGATCCCCTTGTCGATGTCGAGGCCGCGCGCGTGGACGAACACCGAGGGCAGGCCCGCGATCGGGACGATATAGGCCTGTTGGTTGATCCGGTTGAAGATCTTGCGGTAGAGCGCCTCGCGCGCGGCGATGTCGAACGACGCGCCGGCCTCCTTCATCCACCCGGCGATCTGCTCGTCGCCGTAATAGTTGCGCGCCTTGCTGCCGAAATAGAAGGAGACCAGGGCGTCCGTGTCGGGCACCCCGCCGGAGCTGAACTGGTGCACCAGCGTCCGGATCTTGCCGGTCCGCTGCAGCTTGCGGTAGGCGCCGAAGGTGACGCTCTTGATCGACGCCTTGACGCCGACCGCCCGGAGATAGCCGACGATGGCCTCGGCCACCTTGCGGGCTTCCGGCAGGGTGGTGATCTCGAGCTTGAGGTCCGACTTCCCGGCTTCGGCGAGCAGCGCCTTCGCCTTCTCGGGATCGTAGGCCGGCGGCTTGACGTCGAACACGCAGCCGATCTGGATCGGCTTGCAGATCGAATCCATCTTCTGCACCGCATCGCCGCCGGCGAAGATGTTGCGGCGGATCGAGTCGCGGTCGATGGCGTGGATCAGGGCGCGGCGGACCCGCGCGTCCTTGAGGTCGTCGCTGCCGGTGCGCCCGATCGCGTCGAAGGCGATGTAGCGGTAGAGGATGCCGTTGCTCACGGTGACCGCGAGCTCGGGGTTCTGCGCCAGATTGTCCGCCTGGTCCTTCGGCACGTTGTGGATCATGTCGAGCCCGCCGGTGATCAGCTGCGCGACCTGGTTCTGCACGTCGGGAATCGGCAGGACGTGGATAGTCTCGATCGTCCCCGCCGGCCTGGACGGGGAGCCGTGCCGGTAGTCCGGGTTCCGCACCATGCGGACGCCGGTATTGGGGTCGTAGGCGACCACCTTGTAGGGGCCGGTGCCGATCGGTTTCTTGCCGAACGCGGCCTTGTTCTTCAGCGCCCCGTGCACGTCGGACGGGAAGATCGGGATGCTGACCGCAAAGCGGGCGAGCGCCACCGCGCGCGGCCCCTTGGTGGTGACCCGGACGGTGTGCGAGCCCGCCTTCTCGGCCTTCGCGATCCACAGGAACCGCGACTTGATGCGGAACTTGACCTTGGGGTCGGCGAGGAAGTTGAGCGTGTAGACCACGTCGTCGGCATCGAGCGGCGAGCCGTCATGGAATCTTACGTCGTCGCGGAGCACGAACTCGTAGGTCGTCGGGTTGACCGTCTTCCAGGACTTGGCGAGCAAGGGCTCGAACGTCTTGGTCCGCTCGTCATAGGAGATCAGCGTGTCGAACACCGCCCGCGCCGTGAAGGCGGTCTCGCCCTTGGGGTCGTAGACCAGGTCGACGCCCGGGATCGGGTCGTAGAAACCGACCCGGAGCGTGTTCTTGGCCTTCTGGGCCAGCGCCGGCGCGGTGGCGACCAGCACGGCGGCGGCGATGGCGATCGCGCGTGACTTCGACATGTCTTCTCCCCTTGTCCGGTCCCGGAAACCGGATCGTCCTGCTATGCCGCGGAAACTACAGCCGCCCGGTCCGCGGGACAACAACACGCTCCGCCCGATAGCGGCGCAGGCCGTGACCCTGGTGAGAAATGCGGGCTGGGCTGCTAATTTCCGCCCATGGGAGACGTGTTCAGGGTTTCCGACGAGGTGCGGGGCGCGCTGGCGGCGGGCCGGCCGGTGGTGGCGCTGGAGACCACCGCCATCGCGCATGGCTTTCCCTATCCGAGGTCGCTGGAGGTCGCCGCCGGGCTCGACCGCGCGGTGCGCGAGGGCGGCGCCCTGCCGGCCTTCATCGGCGTCATCGCGGGCACCCTCACCGTCGGGCTCGCGGACGAGGCGGTCGAGCGTCTGGCCTCGCAGCCCGACGCGATGAAGGTGAGCCGGCGCGATCTCGCCTTCGCCGCTTCGACCGGGCGGGACGGGGCGACCACGGTGGCCGCGACGATGATCGCCGCCGCGCGCGCCGGCATCGCCGTCTTCGCCACCGGCGGCATCGGCGGGGTGCACCGGGGGGTGGAGCAGACGCTCGACGTCTCGGCCGATCTGGAGGAGCTCGGCCGCACCCCGGTCGCGGTGGTCTGCGCCGGCGCCAAGTCGATCCTGGATTTGCCGCGGACCATGGAATACCTGGAGACCAGGGGCGTGCCCGTCATCGGCTACCGCACCGGCGTCCTGCCCGCCTTCTACGTGCGCGAGAGCGGCATCGCGGTGCCCCACAGGGTCGACGACGCGGCCTCGGCGGCCCGTCTCGTCGCGGCCCAGCGCGCGCTCGGGCTCGGCGCCGGGATCGTGTTCGCCAACCCGCTGCCGGAAGGCCAGGCGCTGGACCCGCGGCGGATCGAGGCGGCGATCGCCGATGCGCTCGGCGATGCCGGCCGCTCGGGCGTCGGCGGCAAGGACCTCACCCCCTTCCTGCTCGACCGGATCGCCGAGATCACCGGCGGCGAGAGCCTCGCCGCCAACGCCGCGCTGCTGGTCAACAACGCGGCGGTCGCGGCCCGGATCGCGGTGGCGCTCTCCGCCCTCGATGTGGAGAATGCGCCGCCTTGAACGCCTGTCTGCCGGGATAAAGATGATTGTCATCGAGCGTGCCACCCGCGAGCATGACCTCGCGCTACCCATAGAGCCGGTGGCGCTGCTGCTCGCGCGCTACCGCGACCGGCATCCCGGCAAGACCGCCATCGTCGATCTCGACCGCGGCAGCAGGATCGACTTCGCCGACCTCCATGCGGCGGCCAACCGGGTCGCCAATTTCCTCAGCCTTCGCGGCGTCGGGCACGGCGACCGGGTGGCGCTGCTCTCCGAGGAAAGCCTGGAGAAGCTGATCCTCTGGCTCGGGATCTGGCGTCTCGGCGCGGTGGTGTGCCCGCTCAATGTCGAGATGAACGCGGCCCATGTCGGCGAGATCCTCGCCAATATCGAGCCCCGCTTCACCTTCGTCCATGAAGACCTCGACGCGGCGGCGATGGGCGCCGGAATCGCGGCGGAGCGCGAAATCTTCGGCGATCGGGAGGCCGGCGCGGCGGACGGTTTCTTCGCCCGGCTCGAAGGCGTGCCGGCGAGCCCCGAGGTCGCGACCGGGAACGGGGTTTCCGACATCGCGGCGATCTTCTGCACCTCGGGCACCACGTCGAAGCCCAAATGCGTGGTCTTCGACCACACCGCCTACTGGCTGAGCGGGCTCTCGACGCTCGACATGCTGGGGCTCACGGCCGAGGACCGCACGCTCGAATACCGGTCCTTCGGGTGGAACTCGGCGCAGATCCTCAGCCTGATGCCCTTCCTCCAGACCGGGCTGACCCTGCATCTGGCGCGGCGCTTCTCGCACGGGCGGTTCTTCGGCTGGATCCGCGACCACGGCATCACCTTCGCCGCCGGCGTGCCGACGGTGGTCAACATGCTGCTCAACGAGCCCGCCGGAATCACCGCCGACGACGTGCCGACGCTGCGCCTGATGACCTGCTCGACGGCGCCGCTCAGCCCCGACCAGTGGCGCAAGTTCGAGGAGATGTACGGCGTCACCCTGCTCCAGCTCTACGGCATGTCCGAGGCCGGCTGGATCTGCGGCAACCGGCACGACCGGCGGCGCATGGGCACGGTCGGCCCGCCCGCCAGGCACCAGGAATTCGTCATCGTCGACGGCGACGGCAAGCCCTGCCCGCCGGGCGTCGAAGGCGAGGTCACGGTCGGCGGGCCGCAGACCAGCCGCGCCACCATCTCGCCCGAAGGCGTGTGGGAGGACCACAGCCGCGCGCGGCTCAGGACCGGCGACCTCGCGACGATGGACGAGGACGGGTTCGTGCGGGTTACCGGGCGGACCAAGGATCTGATCATCCGGGGCGGGGTCAATATCGCGCCGCTCGAAATCGACCACGTCCTGATGCGCCACGACGACGTGCTCGAAGCCGCCGCCGTCGGCGTGCCCGACCCGATCTACGGCGAGGAGGTGGTCTGCTACGTGGTCGCCAGGCCCGGACGCGCGCTCGGCGAGGCCGAAATCGACGCGCATTGCGCGGCGAGCCTGCCCGCCTTCAAGCGTCCCAAGGCGGTGGTTTTCGCCGAATCGCTCCCCAAATCCGACCGCGGCAAGATCAGGCGCGAGGCGCTGCGCGAGATGTGGATCGAGGCCGGAGGCGGGGAGGGCGCGTAGGCCGGCTCACTTCGAGCCGATGGGCCCCTGGAACTCCCAGGTGTGGCCCTGCGGATCGGTGACGAACAGCTGGGGTTCGCCGAGCAGGTTCGAGATCTCCTCGAAATGGATGCCGAGCGCGCGCATGCGGCCGCGGAAGGCGTCCACGTCGCCGATGCGCCAGGCGGTATGGCGCCCGGCGGGCTCGATATTGGCGTCCTCGGCCGGCTTGAGCGCCACGTCGTTGGCGATCAGGTGGAACTGCACGTTGTCGTTCTCGTCGCCGAGCCATGCGCCCGGGCCGAGATCGTCCAGCGCCTTGGGGCGCGGCAACAGCTTCAGGTCGAGCACCTTGGTATAGAAGTCGATACACGCATCGAGCTTCCCGGTGGCAACCGGGATGCCTTCGTGGATCGAGCCCTGCCAGGTCAGCCGCGGGGCGTCGGTTCGGGTCTCGCTCATGGTCTCGCCTCCTTGGTCGGTCTTGCGATGCTAGTCCACCCTTGCCTGGAATCGGGCCGGGTCGACGTCGAGCAGCAGGTTGGGGGCGCCGTAGTCCCGGATGATGCGCTCGGGATCGGCGGGCGGCGCGCCCGCGCCGTGCTCGAGAAACGCGCCCAGATAGCGCGAATGCTCCACCAGCCGGCGCCCGAAGTCGAGCTGCTCGGTCTCGAACCGCGCGAGCGCGGCACGCGTGTCCCCCAAAGCCTCGAGCGTATCGGCGAGGCATTGCGCATCCAGCGCGGCCTTCGAGACCCCGCCGATGGAATGCGGCCGGGCGACGAACGCGGCATCGCCCATCACCGCGACCCGGCCATCGACCATTCGTGCGGATTCCATGTCGGTTATCGCCTGGAGCAACGGTTGCGGCACGCGCGCGACGATTTCGGCGGCCACGCCTGGCAGCCGCTCCCGGGCGTCGGCCTGCATCGCGGCGACCAGCGCCGGCCGTATGAGCGGCGGCGGGATCGAGATGCCGTGGTTCGTACCGCCCGCGTCGGTGAACAGGTCGTCGAGCGCTTCGGCGCCCGCCGGGCGATACCAGATGTAGTAGATGCGCCGGTGACCCGGCCGCATGTCCTCGCCCTGACCCGGCACCGCCATGGTCAGGAGCAGCTCGCCCGGCGGGAAGCAGAAGACGATCCGCCCGCCGATGGCGGCGACGGTCTCCCGCGGCACGTCCTGCTCCTCGACGATGCCGCGCCAGGCGACGTAGTTGGCATAGCGCGGTTCGGTCTCCGGCATCAGCTGCCGACGCACGGTGGAGAACACGCCGTCGGCGGCGACCAGCAGGTCGCCCGTGACGCTTGTGCCGTCCTCGAAGATCGCGGTGACCGATCCGGCGTCCTGCTCGACGCGGCCGAGCGTCATCCCCTGGCGGTAGATTCGAGGCGGAACGGCGTCGCGCAGCGGGCGGTAGACCCGGGCCCAGCTGCTGCCCACCGTCGCCCGGTCGAGGGCGAAAGCGATCGAGCCGTCGCGCTCCATCCACACCTGGCTGCCATGCGCGACACCGGCCGACGGCTCGAACCGCGCGCCGATGCGGTCCATGATTTCGAGCAGCTGGGCGGACAGGCCGAGACCCGCCCCGCGGCCCGTGAGGTCGCCCACGGTGCGTTCGAACACCGTCGCTTCCCAGCCCGCCTGGCGCAGCAGGCTGGCGGCCAGCAGCCCGCCGACCGAGCCGCCGATCACCAGCGCATGCGGTTTGTCCGAGATGGTACGCCTGCCTTTCCGGCACCCCTGTCCAGTTAACCATATCGGGCCACGCTGCCGCCAGCCGAGCCAGGACAGCCGGCTGTGGCGCGCGAGCATGGGCACGCCCGATTTCAGGTGTTACGCTTTCCGACGAACAGGAATTCGGATCGGGCAATGGGAGGATCGAAATGGTTTCCACCTGGCGAATGCGTGCGTGCCTCGTGCTCGGTGCGGCGGCGCTTCTGTTCATCGCCGGCGCCGGTCATGCGAAGACGATCAAGCTCACCGTGGTGGGCGCGCCGCCGCCGATCGTCACCCCGGTCCAGGTCACCAAGGGGTATTTCGTCCCCGAGGTCGACAAGCGGATCGCGGCCTCCGGCAAGGACTTCAAGATCGAGTGGACCCAGGCCTATTCCTTCACCCTGGCCAAGTTTCACGAGGTGCTGGAGGCGGTCGAGGACGGCATCGCCGACGTGGGCGTCCAGATCCACGTCTTCGAGGAATCCAAGCTGCCGCTGGAGAACGTCTCCACCTACGTCCCGTTCGGCACCGCGGACGTGCACGCCCTGACCCGGATCATGCGCGACGTCCGCATACAGGTGCCGGAGATGGACAAGGTCTGGAGCGGCTACAACCAGGTCTATCTAGGGACCGGGGTCAACGACACGATCCACCTGATGACCAAGTTTCCGGTCAAGCGCTACGAGGATTTGAAGGGGCACAAGCTCGGCGCCAGCGGCACCATGGGCAACTACCTGCTCAACACCGGCGCGGTGGTCGTGAGTTCGAGCATGAACCAGGCCTATCTGCACATAAAGAACGGCGTTTATTCCGGCTACCCGATCTCCTGGGGCCTCGGCTTCGCCTACAAGGTCTATCAATCGGCGCCCTACCTCACCAAGGTGAATATCGGCGCGATCGCCTCGACCGGTCTCAGCGTCAACGTGGATTCGTGGAAGAAGCTGCCCGGCTGGGTCCAGACGATCTTCCGCGAGGTGGCGGTGGGCTGGCAGGACCGCCACGCGGCGGTGAGCCTCGGGAAATCGCAAAAGTTCGAATCCATCATGGTCAAGGCGGGCGCCAAGGTCTCCGATTTCCCGATGGAGGAGCGCAGGCGCTGGGCCCGGGTGCTGCCCAATGTCGCGCAGCAATGGGCGGACCGGCTTGAGAAGAAGGGACAGCCGGGCCAGCGCGTGCTCGAGGCCTACATGCAGGGCCTGCGCGACGCCAAGGCCGAGATCGTCCGCGACTGGGACAGGGAGTAGCCGCGTCTTCCGGCCGCGCCGCGCGGCCGTGCCCGGCGAGCCTTCTGAGACGGCCTAGCAGATGGCCGACAGTTCCGCTCCCGGCGCGGCCCGGCGCCCCGGCCCTGCCGTCGCGGTCGATTGGGCGATCTCCGGGCTGAACGCCGTCGGCACGCTCTGGATCTTCGCGATCATGGTGGCGGTCAACGCCGACGTGTTCGCGCGGTTCCTGTTCAGCGCGCCGATCAGCGGCGTGCCGCTTCTGATCGAGCTGTCGATCGTGGCGATCGTCTTCGTCCAGCTCGCCGCGGCGCTACGCGGCGGGCGGATGACCCGTTCCGACGTCCTGATCGGCCGCCTGCTCGGGACCCGGGCGATGCTGGGCCATACCCTGCAGGCGATATACCACCTCGCCGGCGCGGTCCTGATGGCGGGTGTCGTCGTCTACGTCCTGCCGATCCTCGAACGGGTGTGGGAGCGCAACACCTATGCCGGGCTGGAGGGCGACGTGACGATCGCTGTGTGGCCCTTCAAGCTCTTCGTGGTCCTCGGCGCCGGCTTCTGCGCGGTCCAGTTCCTGCGCGAGCTGTGGGGGGACCTCGTTTTCATCGCGCACCGGCGCCGGGCCGGCGAGCGTGGGCTGGGCGGACCGCTGGCGGGGATCGCCGCCGCCGCCGCCGTCGCGCTGGTCTTCCTCGCGCTCGGCACCGCGTTCGAGTTCAGCCGGGCCCAGGTCGCGGTGGTCTCGGTGATCTTCGTCCTGTTCCTGGTCTATGCGGGCGTCCATGTCGGGGTCGCGCTCTCGCTGCTCTCCTTCGTCTGCGTCTGGATCATGCGCGACAATTTCGAGATCGCCGGCAAGCTGCTGGCGCTGGCGGCGGCGGAAGGGCTGCAGCAATACGAGTTCGGCGTCATTCCGCTCTTCGTGCTGATGGGTCTCTTCGTCAGCGTCTCCGACATCGGCAAGGACACCTACGACGTCGCCAACCACCTGTTCCGCCGGTTCAAGGCGGGGCTCGGGACCGCGACGGTGGGCGCCAACGCGGTCTTCGCCGCGGTGACCGGGACCTCCATCGCCTCGGCGTCGGTGTTCACCAAGGTCGCGGTGCCGGAGATGCTGCGCTTCGGATACCGCCCCCGCTTCGCCGTCGGGGTGGTGGCGGGCTCGTCGGTGCTCGGCATGCTGATCCCGCCGAGCCTGCTGCTGATCCTGTTCGGGATCCTCGCCGAGACGTCGATCGGCGACCTGTTCATCGCCGGCATCGTCCCGGGCCTCCTGCTGGCGGGCGCCTATTGCGCGCTGATCTGGTTCATGGCGCGGCGCTTCCCCGACCGCGTCGCCGCGCGCGAGACGCTGGAGCGCGAGACCCGCTCCGAGATGTCGGCCGGCGAGATCTGGATCAAGATCGCGCCGATCGTCCTCCTGATCCTGATCGTGCTGGGCGGGATCTATGGCGGGGTGTTTACCGCCACCGAGGCGGGCGCGGTGGGGGCGCTGGGCGCGCTGATCCTCACCCTCGTCAAGCGCAGGCTGACCTGGAAGACGTTCTGGGACGCGCTGTCGGAGACCGGGCACGTGACCGCAGCGATCTGCTTCCTGCTGATCGCCGCCCAGCTCTACTCCCGCATGATCGCCATGTCCGGCGTCCCCAACCTGATGGAGCAGTACATCCTCGCCTCGGGGCTCGGCTATGCCGGCCTGCTCGCGGTCTACATCGTGGTGCTGATTCTCCTCGGCACCATCCTGGACGCGGGCTCGATCATGCTGATCACCGTGCCGCTCGCGGTGCCCGCGCTGGCCTCGTTCGACATCGACCTCGTCTGGTTCGGGATCGTGACCATCATCGCGGTCGAGATCGGGCTGCTGACGCCGCCGCTCGGGCTGGCCTGCTTCGTGATCCACAACAACCTGCAGGACCGGCGCATCAAGGTGGAGGACATCTTCTGGGGCGCGGCGCCGTTCGCGCTGACCATGCTGGTGGTCCTGATCCTGGTCACCGTGTTTCCCTGGATCGCGCTCGCGCTCGTATAGAGACCGGGCGGCGGTGCCCCGCCCGGTCTCAGGCCATGCCGGAAATCGTGTGCTGCTGCGGCCGGGGCGGGGTCTCCTCCGTGCCGGGCGCATAGACCCGCCGGACGGCGGGGCGGTCCATCATGCGGTCGAGCCAGTCGTTGACGCGGGGAAACCGGTCGCGGTCGAGCATCGCGGGGCGCAGCTCGGTCAGACGGTGGACGATGGCGAGCATTGCGATGTCGGCCAGCGAATAGGCCTCTCCCGCGAGCCATGGTCCGTCGGCGAGGTCCGCCTCGGCCCGCTCCATGACGAAACCGAGGCGCTCGAAAGCGTGCTCGATCTCGTCCCGCTCGAACCCGCCGCCGACGATCCGGCGCATGCGCTCCCGCCTTTCCGGCGCGGGCATGCGGTCGAGCAGTCGCTCGATCTCGGCGGGCTCCAGATCGGTCATCTTCTGCTTCAGCACCGCGTCGTAGGTCGCGTTCTGCAGCGCCGGATGGACCATGTCGGCGGCCCAAATCCACAGCCGCATGCGGCTCCGCGCCGCGGGGTCGGACGGGCGCAGCGCCGGATCGGGAAACACGTCCTCAAGGTATTCGGCGATCGCCGCCGAGTTGACGATGGGGCGCCCGTCATGGACCAGCGTCGGCACCACCCCCCAGGGGTTGAGCCGGAGATAGGCGGCGCTCAGCTGCGCATGGTGCTGGAGTTCGACGTAGCGGCTGACATAGGGCAGGCCCTTCTCGACCAGCGCGAGGCGGACCTGCTTGGAGCAGGTCGACAGACCGGAATGATAGAGTTCGAGCATCCTCCCCTCCTCAGGCGCCGCGCTCGTCCGCGCCCAGCAGGTTGCGCGGCGCCTCGCCGTCCAGCCACCGAAGCACGTTGCGCGCGCCCAGCCGCACCGCTTCGACATGCGCGCCGGGCACGCTGGCCGAATTATGCGGCGCGGCGATCACGTTGGGCAGGTCGAGGAACGGATGGTCGATGCGGAATTCGCCGTGCCGCACCGGCTCGATCCACCACGACTCCAGGCAGGCGAAGAACCGCCGGTTGGCGACGAGGTGGCGGTAGAGCGCGTCCTGGTCGACGATCTCCCCGCGCGCGACATTGACCAGGATCGCGTCGTCCTTCATCCAGCCGAGCTCGCGCGCGCCGATCAGCCCCGCCGTCGCGGCCGTCAGCGACAGCGACACGAGGACGACATCGGCGGCGCGGAGCACGTCTTCCAGCGCCGCCAGGGTGCCGACGAACGCCATTTCCTCGCCGGTCTCGCCGCGCCGGTTGATGGCGTGGACCTCCGCGCCCAGCGCCCGGAACAACCGCGCCGCCCGGCGCCCGACCCCGCCGAAGCCGATTATCGCGCAGACCGCACCGTCGAGCGTCCGGTTGGCGACGAACTGGTTGAACCGGCCGTCGCGCATCTCGCGGTGTTCGACCGGCAGGCGCTTGGCGGCGGCCAGCGTCATCGCCAGCGCGAACTCCGCCATCGGGCCGGCAAAGGCGCCCGAATTCGAGGCGATCGGCAGATCGCGCGGGAAGAGATGCAGCGGCACGTGGTCGACCCCCGCGGTCAGGAGCTGGACGAAACCGAGCGCGGTCATCGCCGCGACGTCCTCCGCCGCGATCTCGATCCGCGGGTTCTGGGCGATCAGCACGTCGGCCCGCGCCCGCGCGGCTTGCCAGCCCGCCGGCGCGAGATCGGGCCGGAAGAGCAGTTCGCAGCGCGCGGCGAGCGCCTGCCGGTAGGCGCCGCGCATCTCCGGCGTCGGGTCATGGGCGACGACGACGCAGGGCGGGGCAGGGGTCATGGGGAGCACTCCACAGGTGGGCCAGGAATCGGTACGGCGCCGCGCCGGGCCCCGCTATCGGTAGGACGGGTCTTGCGGATCCGGGTTGTCGGGATGGGTCGAGTCCCGGCCCATATAGACGCCGCGCTCCCAGCTGCGCTTGAGGGGATCGGCGACGTCGACCTCCAAGCGTCCGATGCCGGCGATCTCGATCTCCGCGCGGTCGCCGTCCTGCAGCGGCCCCAGCCCCTCGTGATTGGTGCCGCAGCCGATGACGTCGCCCGAGTTGAGCGTCATGATGGCGCTCGCCCACGCGACGAGCTCGGGCACCGGGTGCTCCATGTCGCCGGTGTTGTAGTCGTGGCGCAGCTGGCCGCACACCCGGAAGCGGACGTCGAGGTCGTTGGGGTCGGCGATTTCGTCCGCCGTGACGATGCACGGGCCGAGCGGGGCGAAGGTGTCGAAGGACTTGCCCATCCAGCTCCGCGCCCGCCACGTGGAGCGTCCCTCGCCGCGCGCCGACACGTCGATCAGGCAGGTATAGCCGAACACCGCCTCGCGCCAGTCCTGGCGCCGCACGCCCTTGGCCGGGCCCTTGATGACGAGGGCGAGCTCCGCCTCGTGATGAAACACCCAGGGCTCGGTCATATCGGGCAGCACGACGGTGTCCCCCGGACCGATCACCGCGTCGGGGTTCTTGAGGAACATGTTGAGCGGGCGCGGGTCGCGCTCCCGGTGCTCCCAGTAATTGCCGATGCAGCAGAGGATCTTGCCGGGCCGCGGCAGCGGCGGGTGCAGCCGGACCCCGTCCGGCGGGATCGCCGCGCCCTCTTCTTCCAGGCGGGCGAGGTCTTCCCGCATCGCTGCGAAACCGTCGACGATGCCGTTCATCGTATCCGCCGGGGTTCGACCGGCCGGACCGCGGATCGCCCCGGCGATGTCCACGACGCCCCGGAGCGTCAGCAGGCCGGGCCGGATCTCCCCGCCGTCGCGGTCTTGAAAGAGCACGAGCTTCACCGTCTTTTCTCCGATTGAGGGCCGCGTGGCACCGTTGCCCTGTCCGGTCAGTCCCGCGGCATGATCGCCTGGGCGCCGAGCCGGGGCCACGCCGCCTGGCAACGCAAACCACGCGCTCAAGCTGCTCCGCCAGATCATGAACCACGCGGTCGTCTGCGGCCATCTCGAGACCGACCCGACGCGCGGCGTGAAGAAGAACCGGCGTACCCCGCTCTCCCGCTTCCTGTCCCGGGAGGAGATCGACCGGCTGCATCGGGCAGCGGTCGTAGCAGCAAGAGACGCATGATCGAAAAGGTGCGGATGTCACGGGAGGTGCCGCCGAGAATCGTGATGTCGCGCGGAAACCGGCCGTTACGGCCACCGGCGGCTCGCTGCCCTGCTGCGCGATGCCGGCTGGCAGGTCGACGACAAGGCCATGAAGGAGCTTCGTCGCCCAAGAGGTTGGGCAGAGCCCTGAAGGCAAGATGACAGCGTTAGAGACTTCCTGCCCGAGGTATATGCCTTCACCGCCGCATGGGTGGCCGGAGATCACGAAGGCGTAGGCTTCCGAGCCTCGTCTTCCCGCGGATCATCCGCCACGGCTCCCAGAACGAGACCGGCTTGCCCCGATCTGACGTCAATGCTCAGGCGCAACTATGGTGGCGGCGTACCGAGGTTCGCCCGCCCCCCATCCTGCACTTGTCAGCGGAAGACCGCGCGCCCGCCCGTGAGGGCCGCGGTCTCCCCGACCTTCGCCTGGAAGAATAGCCCCGCGTCACTGCCATCGGCGGACACGTCGATCGCATCTCCCGGCATCACCGGCGCCGCGAGGCGTGC
>Ga0209543_1000310_pt1 | contig 66703 bp, 52 predicted proteins | sample MesohylFT_FD_187296 | JGI IMG/M metagenome (GOLD analysis project Ga0209543, IMG submission 187296) | Host-associated microbial community of the marine sponge Aplysina aerophoba from Gulf of Piran - sponge mesohyl, lysed by freeze-thaw... | ecosystem: Host-associated > Porifera > Sponge >...
ATCCATTCCGGGTGGCGGTCGGAGGTTCCGCGTGCGGACACGAGTCCGTCGGGCGGGATTCGGGCGGCGTAGTCGCCCATGATGCGCGTGAGCAGTTCGACGAGCGTGGACTTGCCGGCGGCGCCGCGTCCGTAGAGGAAGACGGCCCGGTGGACGACGGTCTGTCCTGTGAGCAGATAGCCGAACCAGCGCCAGAGCCACCGGACGACGTCCGCGTCGTCTCCGCACATCTCGTGGAGGAACGCATCGAACCGTTCGGCGTTGCCGCCCGCCGGCGCGCACCCCAGGGAGCGTGTGACCCCGTCCTCCCTCCGGGCCGGCCGGTCCTCGATCCGCCTGAGGTCCACCACCGCCCGGCCCGGCAGGCCGCACAGCATGGGATCGGCGTCCGGCTGCAGCTCGGGCGCATGGGCGTAGAGGACATCGAGAGCGGCGCGCGCGACTTTGGTCCGGGCGCGCTTGCCGCCGATGTTCCAGACCCGCGCGACCGCCTTGCCCGGGCTGGCCCGGCCGGACCCGCACACCCAGACCGCGCCCGTCCAGTAGAGGCGCGCGCGCCCGGGTCCCAACGCGAGGTCGGCCAGCACGCCCCGGCGCACGCATTCGCGGACCAGGCGAACCTCGCCGCCCAGCTCCTTCGGCGCCGCGCCCATGACGGCGGCGTCCACGATCCTGCAAATCTCCGCCGCCCTTTCGGCTTTGGCGGCCTTGGCTCTCGCTTCCGCGAGGATCCGGTCGCGGTGGGGATCCTTCCGGCCGATGGGTCCGTCGGCGATTTCCTCGGTCAGCGCCAGATCCTTCTGCGCGCGCCTGGCCCGTGCCTCGTACCAGTCGGAGGGCGGGGTGTCGAGCCGGTACCCGAGCGCCTCGCACATGGCCTTGAAGTGCTGCGGGTCGCCGGGATGCTTGCGGCAGTGGAAGTGTCCCGAGGGCGAGACCCGGAACCGGTCGTCGCCACCGCAGGCCGGACAGGGTCCGCGCCATTCCCTGCCGCGCGCATCGAGACGTTTGCCGGTTGAGCGCAGGTAGTCCCGGGCCACCTGGGCCTGCGTCCGTCCGGAGCGGCTCATGGCCGGTCAACTGCGCTCGGTCGGCGCGTTCGCGGACCCTCGTCGCAGCGCCAGCATCGCCGCTGGTTCGAGGTGCGGACGAGATCGGCGATGCGGCCGCACGGACAGAGCCCGAGGCCGCCGCACAGCGGGCAGGCGGGCGCCCGTGGCCGGACCCTTGCGCCGCAACGAGTACAACGGGAGGGGGCGCTCATTCCCAGTCTCCTTGCGTATCCTTGCGAAGCGCCTCGATGAGGTCCGCATCCCCCTCGCCTCGCCGCACGGACCGCTCGGCGAGATCGACGCGGCTCCCGAGGTCGGCGAGCCCGGTGACGCGGGCGACCATGTAGATCGCGGCCGCGACGACGGAGAGCGCGAGCACGGCGTGCAGCGCGAGCGCGAGGCCGTGTTCGGCGAGGATCGCGGGCCAGTGGGGCGCGAGGTATCCGAGTCGGGAGCCGCCGATCAGGAACGCCGATCCGGCGAGGGCGGCGGTGAGTCCCGCGCTGATCTTCCAGGGCTGCATCGTGTACTTCTCCTTGGGTCAGATTTCGACGGAGGCCGGGTCGCGGTCGGCTGGCCCCCTGAGCCAGGAGCCTTCCTCGCTGCCGAGCCCAAGTCTGCGGAGCAGGCCCGCCGCGGCCGGTCCGTTGGCGTGCAAGGCGAACCCGGCGGCTGCCTTGGCGCGCAGAGCCGGTTCGCGGTAGTTGCCGGAGACGGCTTCGACGTTGACGCGTCCTGTCCGCCCTTTGGCGTCCTCGTACTCGATCTGGGCGTCGGGGTAGAGCACGCGCCCCTCGTCGTCGGTCGGGAGGCCTAGTTCGCGGGCGACGCGGTGTCGTTCGGCGTCGGCGGCCCGCTTGTCTTCCCTGCGGCGAGCCGCTTCGCTGGCCCGCGCGACGGCGCTCTTGAGTTCGGTGTCGAGACGGACGCGCCGGACGGTGGCGCCCTTCGCTTCGAGCCGTGCCCGCTCCTTTCGGTAGGCGCGGTAGATGGCGGTGTCGTGGGCGGCCTCGGCGGGCTTCATGCGTTGCGTCCGGATCCGCTGCGCCGGATCCATCCCACGCCGGGCGGCCTTTTTCCGGGCCTTGGTGACACCCTTGCGGGTGAGCGAGAGGACCTTGAACGGCTTGCCCTTCGGTCCGGTGGCCCGGTGCTCCTCGACCCATCCCTTGCGGATCCAGTCGTTCACGGCCTTCCGGGTGGTGTGGGGATGGCCGCCGAAGCGTGCCTCGGCGAGGTCGCGGTAGGAGACGGCGCCGAAGACGCCGATGTCAGTCAGCGCCCCGGCGCAGCGTTCGGGAAAGGAGATGGTGGACCCGCGCGCCCGGTCCGCGGCGTATTCTCGGCGGTGGCCTTTCCGCATGCGTTTGCGGGTGCGATTGCGGCTGGGTGGCGCGGCGGGGCGCGGGTCCGGTTCGGCCCGGCGGCCGAACATCTCTCTCCCTCTCACGGGTCAGCGGCTCGGCCCGAAGCCGCGCTCGGGGACCGGGATCCGGGGCACCGGCACGACGATCCTCTGCGGTCCCCGCGTGGGCGTGCGGACCGCCGCGACGGCGACGGGGTCGCGAGCGGCGATGCGCTCGCGGTGCCGGACGAGCACGAAGTCGGAGATCTTCTGCGCATCGGCGGCGGCGCGCCGGATCTCGCGCGGGTCCTCCTCGAGCGCCTGGATCCAGCCCTCGACGTAGGCCGCGCCCCGGCTCGGGTCGTGGCCGACCCCGACGCGCTCGCCCGTCATCATCGCGCTGATCTCGGCCCGGAGCTCCTCCCTCGCGTACTGGGGCGAGCCGAACCCGCCGGCGATCCCCTCGATGAGGGTCTCGCGGTTCATCCGGTCCTTGTGGCCCGTGCTGTGGCCCAACTCGTGAAGCGCGGTCTGGTAGTAGTGGTTCGCGGAGGGGAACTGTCCGCGCTCGGGCAGCACGATCTCGTCGCGCTTCATGTGGTAGTAGGCGCGGTCGCCCGCGACGTGACGGACGGGCACGCCAGCGTCCTCCATGACCCGCTCGGCCCCCTGATGGGTCTTCCAGAGCGGCTCCGGCGACGCGTTCGAGCGCTCGGGCAGCCCGTCGGCCTGCTCGGCGTTGAACACGGTGTACTGCCGGACGTAGGGCGTCTTGAGCTTCTCGTAGCGGTAGAGCTTCTTGCCTTCCGCGTTCCTCCGGGGCCGCCCGCGCTCGTCGGTCACGGCGATGCGCTTTTTGTCCTGGAAGGAGAGGATGCGGGTGCCGCGCTCGCCCTTCCTGACCTGTCCGCCCCGGTTCTGGATCTGGCGGTAGGTGCCCCAGCGCACGTCCCCGTAGCCGTGCTCCTGCTGCATTGCGGCAAGGTGGAGGCTGTTGCCGCCCCGGTAGGAGCGGTCGGTGTCGACGTTCCTTGGCATGACGAGTTCGCCCGGCTGCCAGGGCTTCTGCCAGGGCGCGGTGCCTCGCCTGATCTGCTCGATGATCGTGTCGGCGAACTGGCGGTGGTATTCGTCGTGCTTCATCGCTCGTCCACCTCCTCGCCGCTGGCGCCGTACGGATCGTCCCAGGCGGCCGCGATCTCGTCCTCGGTTCCGACCTCCTCGTGGAAGAGGCCGTACTCGTCGGCCAGTTCGGCCTCGACCTCGAGCGTCTCGCGGCCGTCGCGCGCGAGTTCGCGGTCGAAGTCCTCGAAGGTGTTGATGGGGATGATTCTGGCGTTCCAGCTCATGCGTTCACCTCCTTTGGTGAATGGGTGTGGGTTCCGGTCTCCGGTTGCGTCCCGCCCCGCACTCCCGGCGGCGCGGTGATCCAGTGGCCGGCCGTCGCGTCGTAGCCGCAGACCTCGAGCGCGTCCTCGACGAACCGCCGGCCCTCCCGGCGGGCCACGTGCAGCACGAGCGAGATCCCGTCGACGACGCCCCGGCAGGTGACCTCCCAGGGAAGCGCGTCTCCGGCCTGCATGGCACAGCTCGCGAGCCGAGAGAGCGCGGAGCGCGCGTTGTTGGCGTGGATCGTGGTGAGCGACCCACCGTGTCCGGTGTTGAGCGCCTGCAGCAGGTCCGCGGCCTCGCCGCCCCGGACCTCGCCGACGACGATGTGGTCGGGCCGGTGGCGGAGCGCGTGGCGCACCAGGTCCCGGATCTCGACGGGCGTCTCCGAAAGCGTGGCTCCGGCCTCGAACCGCAGGCAGTTGGCCCGGTCGATCCGGAGTTCGAGCGTGTCCTCGATGGCGACGATCCGCTCGTCCTCGGGCAGCAGTTCGATCAGCGCGTTCAGAAGCGTGGTCTTGCCCGAGCCCGTGCCTCCGGAGACCAGGATGTTCTGGCGGGACGCGAGCGTGCTCCGAGCGGCTTCGAGGATGTCTTCGGGAAGCGATCCCAGGCGCACCAGGTCGGTGGCCGAGAACGCGCGGCCCCCGAACCGGCGTATGGTGATGGCAACCTCCGGACTCGCGGGCGGGGTGCAGATTGCGACCCGCGATCCGTCGTCGAGCCGGGCGTCCAGGACGGGCCGCGAGGCGGGATCGAGCCCGAGCGGCCGGGCGATGTGGATGGCCGCGCGGTGGAGCCACGCGGCGGTGAGTTCGGGCGCCTCGTGGGGCTCGAGGCGGCCACCTCGCTCGACCCAGACGTTGGCGGGTCCGTTGATCATGATCTCGGAGACACCGGGGTCTTCGAGCAGGGACTCCAGCCCCGGAAGGAACGGGGTGAGATGGCCGACGCCGCTGGCGCGCTTCATATCCGCCCCTCCTCGCGTTGCCGCCAGTAGCCCTCGGTCCTGGGCAGGTAATGGGGCTTGAGGTAGACGCGGCGGGCCGGGAGCGACTTCACGCCGTCGTAGGGCAGGCAGATCGCCTGATAGTTGGCGAGCAAGGTGAACTCGCGGGGCGTGAACACCGGCTCCCTCGACCGGCGGAACGACTTGCTCGCGCCGATGGTGCCGCGTCCGCCTCCGGCGCGCCCGGACAGCAGCGAGAACTCGGGCCTGCCGGTGGTCTCGGTGAACGTGTAGGAGGGCTGGGTCTTCATGACGGAGCCGCACATCTCGGACGCGATCTTCGCCGACGCCTCGTCGGACAGCGACAGGAAGATCCGGGTGCGGAGCGTCTGGACGAGCGTGCGCCACGCCTCGCCGGAGGGCAGTACCGATCGAAGCGAGGAGAGCGACTGCGTGGCGACGATGGGGATGCACCGGCACTGCCGCGTGAGCGCGAACGCCCTCTCGTCGCCCGAGGGATCGTCCTGGCCCACGGTGGCAAACGCCTGATACTCGTCGCAGATGAACACGGCGGGCCGCATGTAGCGGTCGGGACGCTGTGCTGCCTCGGCGGGCCGCCGGAGCAGCGCCTGCATCCACGCACTCTTGAGCAGCACGCCGATGGCGCGGGCGAGCGCCGGGTTCGCGCCCGCGGGCATGTTGAGCGCGAGCACCTTGCCGCCCTCGATCAACTCCGAGAGCGGGGGCAGCCTCCGGCGGAGCCCCTGCATGGGCGGACCCTTCACGGCGTCGGCGTCGTTGTCTTCGTCTTCTTCGCCGGCGTCACCGCCGCCCTTGGGTTCCGGCTTGGCAGCCTCCGGCGGCGGCGGGCAGAAGACTTCCGCTACGTCCGGTTGGTCGAACAGCGAGAGGAACACACTGATCCCCTCGACGATCGAAGTGCGGAGCTTCACGTCCAGCTTCGACCAGTCCTTGTCGTACCACCGCTCGATCGCCTCGACCCGCTCCCTGAACTCGCCGTCTCCGCCGCCCCCGGCCGCCTCCACCACATAGGTGAGCTTGAGCTTCGCGAGCTTGGCCCGAAGCTCGGCGTCCAGCCGCGCGCGCACCCGGTCGTCGCCGTCCTCCTCCCAGTTCCACTTCTTGAGCGCATCGGCGTGGGAGATCATGCTTTCATTGGTGAGGACGGCGTCCACCGGGGATACCTGGTCCGCGATCTTCTGGGCTTCGCCGATCTGTTGGGCCAGGAGCTCCGCGTCCACGGTGCAGCGGTAGATGTCCTGGAGCGTGACCCAGCCGCCCGGCAGGAGCCGGTGCAGCTCGATGATCCAGCGCACGAGGTTCGTGTACGCCTGTTGCCAAAACGGTTCGCGAGACTTGCCGAAGAGCTGGTTGATGAGCGAGGCGACGCCGTAGGCGAGCGAGTAGGAGTCGAGGAGGGGATCGTCGAGCGGGTTCCACTGGACCAAGCCGCCGAGCCCGATCTCGAGGTAGTCGTCCGCGCGTCCGGCGTCCTCGAGGATGCCTCGGACCTGGTGGCAGAAGTCGCCCTTCACTTCGAGCACGAGCGCGCCCGCGCGGCGGCCGGGATCGTCCGCTTGCCATGTGAGGATCTGGCGGGCGAAGGGGTACATGCAGCCGCTGGTCTTGCCCGTACCGACGGCGCCCACGATGAGCGTGCCGGTGTAGAGCCCCTTCTCGGGAATGACGAGCCAGGCCGGTTGCTCGCTCTCGCGCGCAACGGTCGGATGGTGCAGCTCGCCGATCACGAGCGAGGGCGCTTCGTCCTCGGGCGAGACGGGCCACTCGGGCAGCTTGCCTCGCCGCCTGAGGCGGAACAGCGGCTGGAGCCAGACCCGCCAGACGGAGAGCGCGAACGAGCCCGCGAGCACGACCAGGACGGCGGGCCATGCGTAGTGCCAGACGCGGATGGCGGCGTGCAGACCCGGGTCGTGCGACGCAATGAGGTCGAGGTACGGGTTCGCGCCGAGGGACGGGAACGGAGCCCTGAGCGCGTGGCCGCCGACTGCGCCGACCGCGCTCCCGATGATGGCGAGGGTACCGTACCTCATCGGAGGAACACCCTTCCCGGAGGGACCGCTGGCTGGGAGAGACCCCGGAGCGGAGGGGCGGATGGCGTTGTACATCGCCATCCGCCCCGATGCCGATCGAGGCATGCCTCGATGGGGGGTCGCTCCCAGCCACGGCTTCGATGGCCGGATCGGCATCGGCTCTCCCTCTGCCGTGGTGCAACCGCAAGCGCGCCCGCGACATACGGAATCGGATGCGTGTCCATCGCAGACGCGATTTCGTGTCCGGCGACCCCCCGAGTGCCATGTACACTCGCGGATCGGCATCGGCACGGGCGCCCGGCGCTCAAAACGGGTCCCCCGCGAGACGCGTGGATCGCCAAACGGCAAACCCGTCGATCATCGCTTCCGAGGGCGCGGTCGGGAGCGCCGCCCGGAGTTCGGCGAGCCGCACCAGGCAGCCCCGGAGGCTGCCGTACCGCCCGGTCACGCTCTTGTCCCTGCTGCGGATCCCCTGTTCGATCCGCTCGATCTCGCGGCGGATCTCGCGTCCGGTCGCGGACCCCTTCGAGCGGCCGGGGGATCGGGCCGGATCGGCCCAGTTGCCGAGAACCTTCTCCGCCCGGTCGAACTCGCTGTCGGTGCGGACGACCGCGACCGCCTCTACCGTTCGGCCCTGCTCCTGGAGCCCCTCCCAGAGTTCCCGGTGGACTCGGCCCCAGGAATGGAGCCCGGTCGCCGTGTCATGGCCCGGATCCACGTAGACGAACACCGCGCCCTCGGCATCCAGCGCGACGGGCAGCTTGAGGGGGAAGTAGCGGTGGGTATCGCCCGCTGCGCCCCGGTACGTGCGCACGGGCAGGACCCGGCGATCCAGCCCAAGCGCCTCGAACGCGCCAACCTTCTCGGGCTCGGTCGGAAGCCACGACTGGCCGACGTGGGCGATCACGTAGTCCAGCGAGAGCAGACGGCGCATCAGGACCACCGGTGAGGCGATCCGGCGGTGGCGTATGTTTTCCGCTCCGAGCGCCCGGTAGACGGCGCGCGCGGCGATCCGGCAGACCCTCCGGCCTTCAAGCGCGTCCTCAGCTCCCAGTCTCCGGTCCGTGATGTCCTGGACGAAGCGGCGCGCGGTGTGGCGGTGGATCCCGAGCCAGTCGCTGATCTGGTCGCGGGTGAACACGCCGCTGTGGAGGCACACCAGCGCGATCCACTCGGCCTCGCGGCCCGTCCAGCCGAACGACTCCAGTGCCTTCTCGCGGCCCCTGAGATGCGCGATCATCGGTCGCCCCCGGTCACGAGCGCCCTGTCGGCGCGCATGTAGGTGACGAGGAGCCCCATCGGGTTGTGGACGACGAGCTCGGGCGGAATCGAGTCCAGGAACTCGAACCGCAGCGAAAGCGTCCAGCGCTCGCGTCGCAGCTCCTGCTCGCCTCTGAGATGCACGAGGTCGAAGTCCGCCGTCGCGCCGTGCGGCGGCTCGGGCGCGGGGTGGATGCGGAGCACCACCTGCTCGACCTCGAGTTCGGTGTCGGCGGTTCCCGCGGCGACGCTCGCGACCTCCGCGCCGTCCCGCTGGAACGCCGCGTTCGCGAGATCGGTGCTCAGGAACCGGAGGCTGCGTGTCCAGCTCTCCTGCGCCGTCGCGCGGCGCCGCGAGTGGAAGTCGTGAACGAACCGGTTCAGGAAGTATTTCGTTGTCGGATCGAGCGGGTCGGCCTGCGCGGTGGCGGCCTCGTAGGCCAGCGCCTCGGCCCGGCCCACCTCGTCGACCCGAATCACGATCGGCTTCGGCGGCTCGGCGCCCGCGATCCGGAGCAGGACCCCCACGCCGAGAACCATGCTCGCCGAGAGCAGGATCAGGATCCTCCGCAGCTTGCGGTTCGCCTCGACCGCCTCGCCCCAGATCTCGGCGTACTCGCGGCCCGCGTCACGGTCACGTTTCATCATTGGCTTCTCCTTGCGGCTCAGACGGGGGGCTTGGCGGGGGCGGCGGCCTTGCTGGCGCCCTGCATGACGAGCGCGACGAACCCGGACCCGGCAGAGCCGGAGCCGGAGACGAGCATCGAGGCGAGTTCGCCGACCTTGAGGCCGGCCATGAGGCCGCAGACGACGAGCGGCATGAGGACGACGGCCCAGAGCCAGAGCTCGAACGGGTCCGCCGTGCCGGTGCCCATCAGCGCATCGGCGTAGGTCGTGATGTAGCCGAGCCCGACGCCCATGAAGACCCGCAGCACCGCACCGGCCACGACGCCGTAGAGCGTGTAGACCATCATCGTCCGGAACCATCCCCAGAACAGGAAGGAGAGCGGCTCGAAGAGCAGGAACGCGATGAACACCGGACCGAGCAGGATCGCGATGGCGATCGCGACCTGCGCCCAGATCACCTGCGCGTAGGTGACGCAGAACAGGGCCAGCAGACAGAACACGAGCGAGGCGCCCATCACGAGCGTGACCAGCGAGGAGAAGATCACGGTCCCGCCCGCAGCCAAGATCGAGAGCAGGTTGCCGGTGGACCACGCCGCGCTCAGGTGCGCCGAGTACGCCTGCACGAGCGCGGTCATCTCGGTGTAGCCGGCCGAGACCACGTCGGACAGGAACAGGTTCTGAAGCCAGATCCCGCCTCCCGCGATCATGGCCGGGAAGGTGGACCCCACGCCGGGGATCGGGACGGTGTAGTAGTGGAGGATCGTGCGGGGGATCGCGATTCCGATCACGAGCTTGACGATCTCCCAGGGCTGGAAGGTGCCGCTGAACGCGATCTTGAGTCCGGTCCAGGCGACCATCACGGCGGCGAGCCCGCCCCAGAGCTGAAGCCCGAGAGTGTGCACATCGGGCGCGGCCCCGCCGACGACGGTGTCGAGCACGATGTCCAGGAAGCTCTTGAAGTCCTGGAGTTGGTTCTCCGGGATCTGCGTGGGGACGTTCGGGTCGATCGACTGCGGGGGCAGTTGCATGGCGCGCGTGCCCCTACCGGTAGAACGACGGGATCTGGAACAGGAGCCCGTCGCGGAGCGTTCCCCGGTTCACCAAGGCGGCGTCCCGCATCGTCTCGGCGAGCGTGTTCGCGCGCGTCCGGCCGTCATGCCAACGTCCAAGCCATTCGAGGCGGGCGAGCTCGGCCTGCCTCGCCCGGCTCGCCTCGGCGGCCGCCTGGTGCGCGAGCACCTGTCCGGCGGCCGCGTTGATGCGCCCCTGGCTCAGCGCGGCGGCGACCCGTGCCTGCTGTAGAGCTGTGTTGGAGAGATTGCCGTTCGCCGTGATGTCCGCGAATGAGCCCTGCGCGCTCTCGATGGTCCCGGCGAGCGCGGCGGCCGCATCGAGTGCGGCGTAGTCGAGGACCCGCTGCCGGTCGGCCGCCTCGCGGGCACGGCGGTAATCCTCAAGCGCCCGGGTCGCGGCCTGGGGCGGGAGGTTCCGGAAGAGACCGAGTACGTCAGCCTCCGTCACTCGGTCGGCCGTGCCGTGTGCGGTGCGCCAGAGGTTGGTGAACGAGCGGCCGTTGCCGAAGCGCCGGACGGCGTCCACCGTCCCGCGGGCCTGTCCCGTGAAGTCGGACCGCCAGCCGAGTCCGTCGCGCACGAGACCCACGGGGTCGGCGGCGAGGTCGGAGAACGGTTGCAGGAGCGCGTCGATCTCGCCGCGCGCGGCGCGCTCCATGTGGTCGAGCTGGTCTTCGAGTTCCGTAAGCTGGCGGGCCATCGACCGGATCTGGGTGACCTGATGCGAGATCTGCGTGATCTGGTTCGCGATGATCGTGGCCCGCTGGAACCAGCTTCCGAAGTCGAACTGCGCGCTCGCCGGAGCGGCATCCGTGAGCAGCAGCAGCGGGACGAGAAGAACGGAGGCGAGGATGCGGTGGCGCATGGGGGAGTCCTTTCGTGTCAACGAGGTGCGGTATTGCGGGGAACGAGCACATCCGCGGTGAACCAGATGCGGAGCCGGTGGCCCGCGCGGATCGTGATTTCGGGCATGCGGTTCAGGTACCGGTCCAGCATCGAGGCGGCGCTGCCTCCGAGTCCCTGGCCGACGCCCGCTTGCAGTCCGTAGGGGGAGGCTCCGGCGAGCGTGAGACCGCTCAGCGCGCCGACCGCACCGGCGGCCGCGAACGTCGAGAGGTAGCGCCGGTTGACCTGGTCCCTGAGCGCGCTCTCGCCCGCCTGGTTCAGACCGGCGAATTCGAGGTCCACCCAGCTTCCGTCGGGGAGCAGGAGCCGGTGGAACGCCACGGCTAGACGGCTCTGGTCGCGGTTTTGCACGGCGCTCGCGGTACCCACGACGCGCGCACCGCGCGGGATGAGCACCCGCTGCCGGTCGGCGGAGTACATCGGCACCGACACCATCGCGAGCACCGGGCCGGGGAACTCGCCGGAGAGTTGGGTGAGCAATACGGCTTCGAGGAACGAGCCCTCGGGGATGCGCTCCCAGCCCGGCGGGTCAAGCGGCTCGACCAAACGGCCGAGCTCGGATGAGCTGGCCTGAGGAGCTGAACCTCCTCCACCGGGCGCGAGCTCTCCGGTTGCCAGCCCGGCGGCCATCTCGGCCTCAAGCACGGCCAGGGATTGTCCAAGCGACGCGAGCGCGCCGTCGAGTGCCGCATCGGGGGACTCGGATTCCAGCGAAGACACCGCGGCCGCATCCCGGACTCGGCTCGCATCCCGGTGGGACTGCGCGACGGGTAGCGAGCGGAGCGAGCGCGTCCTGCGCTCGACCTCTTCGAGCCGGAGCGCCTCGCGAAGCTCGAACTCGGCCTGGCTGATGCCGACTCCAGCGCTGCCGGCACCCTCGTCCGTGCCTGGCCAGTCCGGTTCCTGCCCGTCGTCGTCATCCGACGGTTGCCGCTCCCGGTCCGCATCGGCCGCCGCCTGCTGAGTCTGGCGCATCGTCTCGGCATCGAGGCGCCCGTCGAGCGAGCGGCCCGTGCGGTCGTCCACCGGCCGCTGCTCCGTGGGCGCGGCTCCCTCGGCCGTTTCGCCGGGACCGGAGAGCGTCGATGAGAACAGCAGCCCCGCCACGAGCACGGTGATCAGCGCGATCCCGACCTTCGTGACGAGGCCGCCCGGCAGCGCGCCCTTCGGCTCCCTGAACCACTGCTTCCAGCCGCTCATCGGGAACCCTCCCCGGGCTCGAACCGCCAGTGCAGCCTCTTGTCGCCAAGCTGGAGCCAGCCGTCGCCCAAGACATGGCGGGCGATGTAGAGCCCGTCCTCGGTCAGATCGAACGCGACCAGACTCGGCTCGCCGTCGGTGAGTTCGTAGAGGGCCGGGGACTCCTGCGCGCGCGAGCGGAGGTAGGTGAAGAGCCCGTCGTGCCACATCGCCTCGACCCGGAACGGACGCTCGGATGCCCTCCGGTCCAGCCGGTACTCGAACCGCAGCCGTTCGGGGTAGGAGGCGCGGAACGCCTCGATCTCCGCAGCCGCCTGCTCACGCGCCTCCGCGATCCCGGCCTCGGCCTCCTCGCGCGCCCGGCCCGCGGACTTGGCCGCTTGGGCCGCCATCTGCCGGTAGGCCGCGACTTCGCTCCGGGCGACGAACGCGGGTCTGCCGGCGGCGCCGGACATCTCAGCCGCTTCCGCGCCCGCCTCGACGCGGACCACCAGATGCGGCGGCTTCTCCCCGTGTTCGGAGACCAGAAACGAGTAGATACGCCCCGATTCGCAGACGAGCGCGACATTGGTGGCCGCGTCCTCGGCCAGCGGTTTGAGGTAGGCGATGTTCGCCGCGCCGGTCAGGTGCCAGTACTCGGAGTCGCCGGCCACGAAGTCCAGGATCCGCTCTTCGGCCGGGAGCACGATTACAGTCGTGTGGCGCACGCGCGCGCGGAGCCGGGGGATCCGTTCAGCGCCCTCCTCCGGCACCGGCACGCGCAGGTAGGCGGCATCGGTGCCTGTCTGTTGCGCGCAGGCGTCGCCGGGGAGCGCCGCCAGGAGCAGCGTGAGCAGGACAACGACGATCCCGAGCAGGATCGCTGCGGTGGGTGTTTTCATGGTGTCAGGTCCCTTTCGTTTTGGGGGTGGTGGGATGGGTTCGGCCGGGCGAGCACTTCGAGCCCCCGGACCAGGCCGTGTCTCGCCACGGCTTCGGCGCGCCTCTCGGCGTCGAGCGGCGAGGAGGTGTAGAGCCAGTAGCTCTCCGGATCGACTTCGAGCCGGAGCACCGCCGCCTCGTCCGGGCGGCGGAGGTAGAGTTCGCGCTTCGGCGTCAGCTCCCGGACCTGGGCCACCTCCGACTCGTTCAGCCGGAACAAGGCTCCGGCCTCGGCGGGCAACTCGGGGTTGGCGAGGAACAGCTTGGTCGGGATCGATTCGAGGAGCGCCGATGCTCCCGGCGTCCCGGTCACGTCCACGGCGGACTGCGTGGCGAGCACGAGCGCGGCGTTCTTCTTGCGCCACGTCTTGGCCGCCTCGGCCAGGTAGTTCAGCACGGCGGGGTCCTGCATGTACCGCCACGCCTCGTCCACGACCATCAGCTTGAGCCGGGCCGTCTCAGCCGGGTCTTCGATCTCCAGGCGCATGCGTTCCAGGAGGTAGCTGAGCGCCGCCTCGCAGAGGTCCGCGTGCTCCGCCGCGCCCGCCAGGTCGATCACCTGCCAGTCCCGGAACTCGATGTCCGCCGCGCCCGACGGCGCGTTGTCGAAGAACGCGCCCCAGGCGCCGTCCTCCGTCCACCGGCTGAAGGCGGGCCACATTGCGACCGGGAGCGAGCCGGCCAGCACGCTCAGCGTCCGGCGCTCAGGCCCCAGCGCGTAGAGGTCCTCGATCCGCGCGCGGATCTCGCTCGTGTCCGACCCGTCGGCCTCGTACCCTCCGAGCTTCAGGAGCCGCAGCACCCAGCCGGTCAGGAACTGGAAGGTCCTCGTTGTCGGGGGCAGCGCGAAGGGCTGTAGCCGAAGCGTCGGCTCCGTCTCGCCGGGCGCGAGCTCCAGATAGCGGCCCCCGAGGAACCGCGTCAGCCAGCGGTACGAACCGCCCAGGTCCAGGATTAGGATGCGGGGGTCGTACTTGAGCGACTCGACGAGCAGGAAGTTGAGCGCAAAGCTCTTGCCCGATCCCGTCGCGCCCAGGATCAGCGTGTGGCCCACATCGCCCGCGAACAGGTCGTAGCGGTAGCTGGTCCGCCACGGCGTCTCGAACACCGCCAGCGGCTCGCGGTCGAGATGGCGGCTCTTCCGATGCCCCCTCGGCGGACCGAACACGGGCGCGAGGCAGGCCGCGACCCCGGCGGAGACGAACACCCTCCGCACCTGCCGCTTGCGCGGCTGGGCCGGGAGCCGGGCGAACCACGCGGGAAGCTGGCCGTAGCCTTCGCGAATGACCTTCGCGTCATGCGCGGCAAACAGGCGGCGAACATCCCCGTCCAGCCGCTCGATCCCTTCGAGCTCGCCGTGGAGCACCACGGTGAGCGACGCCTCGCCGTAGGCCACCCCGTCGGCTTCGAGTTCGACCAGCGCGCTCCCCAGCCGGTCGGACTCGGCCGCCGCCGCCGAATCGACCATCGCCGCCGCCGTGCCTTGCGCGTCCTGCGCGTGCGCCATCATCGAGTAGCGGCGCGCGAAGTAGTGGCGCTGTGCGCTGCGGATCCTTCTTCGCGCCGCTTCAGTAGTCCACGGCCGCCATTCGAGCGAGACGGTCGTCACCGCATCGAGGCAGTAGAGGTCTTGGAGCAGGTTCGCGTGCGCCTGCCCCGGCGGCGACAGCAGCGAGTAGAGGATCACCGGCTCGCCGTCGAGCTTCAGGTGCGAACGCTCCGCCTCCAGCTCCGACAGCGCGAGGCGCCAGTTCATGCCGCTGCCCGTCGCGCCGTCCCAGAAGGTGCCGGGCTTGTTCGTCAACTCGGAGAGAAGCCGAGACGCTTCCATGGCTCCGAGCATCTCGACGGGCGTGTGCTCGGCCACGAGCGAGCGGCCCGCGTCGATCATCGCCCGGAACCGGCCCGCAGCGGCCTCGATCTCCGACGCGAGGTAGGTCGTTCCCGTCTTGCCCCCGCGCTTCCGCCGTCGCTTGAGCCGCGATAGCGGTCCCGACCCGGAACTCCCGCCGATCTGGCGAAGCCCCGGGTTGTGCGTCCAGACGGCGTAGGCGTCGAGCCGCTGGACGCGCCCGGCGAGGAACGCGCCTCGCTTGCGCCCCGACAAGGACGCGATGTCCGAACCGTTGTCCTGCGGACTCTCGGCGCGGCTCGGGCGCCGGAGAATGTGAAACTGGAGCCGCGTGCCGGGACCGAGGCCCGACAGCAACCTCTGCCAGAGTCCCAGCACGCGGTCGATCTGTTCGGGCGTCTTCCCGTCGGTCACGGCGGGCCGGATCAGGCCCGCCGCGATCAGCTCGCCCGAGCGGGTCAGGCAGCTTTGGCCGTCTTCGAGCCAGCCCCAGTAGGGCAGTTCCTCGGCCAGCGAACCCGCCGCCTCGTAGGCCCGGAGTTCGTCGGCGACCCTCACCGGGAACCCCCGCGGACGAAGACGTGCCACGGCTCGTCCGCCCACTTGCCCGGATCGTACCGGGCCGGGTAGCGCGCGGCGGCCCGGAGCACCGCCAGCATCGCCGGGTCTCTCCGGCCCGCCAGCCACCCCGCGCCGTAGCAAACCGCGAACACCAGGCCACCCGCCACAAGCGACGCCGTCGCGTTCCACACCGCGACCGCGAGCGTCGCGCCCAGCAGGAACAGCCGGCGCTCCACGCCCAGCACCGTCAGCGGACGGTTGAGCGCAGCGTAGCCAGCCCAGCGTGTGAGGCCCCGCATCAGAAGAGCCAGGCCAGGAAGTTGACCGCGCCCACGGCCATCCCGATCCCGAAGATGATCCCGGCCAGCGTGCGCTTGCTCCCGCCCTCGCCGAACGCGAACATCAGCCCGCCCACCACGATCGCGATCAGCGACAGCCCCCGCGCGATCGGTCCGGTGAACTGCGTCTGCAGCTCGTTCACCGCCTCCACCCACGGGCTCGTGCCCTGCGCGTGGAGCACGCCGGGCATCAGCACAAGCAGCGCGGCCCACGCGGCCGCCAGCTTCGTTCCAAACATCTTCTTCATTCCGTTCTCTCCCTTTTGGGGTTCAGGGGGCGCCGGCCTATCCGCCGCCCCGGGTGTTCGCGATTCGCTCGCGCATCCACTCCTCGATCTCCGACTCGATCCAACCCACTGCGCGACCACCCAGCGAGACCGGTTGCGGGAAGGTCCCCGCGGCCATTCGGGCGTAGATCGTCGGCCGCGCCAGACCCGTCCGGGCTTCCACCTCCGGAAGCCGCAGGAAGCGCATCGGCGCGTTCGGTCCCCGTTCCATCGGTTGCTCGCTCTTCACTCTGCTCCGCTTCGTTCTCCTCGCCCGCGGCGAAGGCGCTCGGCGCCGGCGGTGCGGAGCCCGGGCACCGCCCGAATCCCTTTCGTGACTGTCGATGAACGCCAGCACCTGATCCGCGATCCTGAGCGACGGCGAACGCCCCTGCGCGATCTCGCGCATCAGATTCGGGTCGCCCACCGCCTTCATTCCGAGTGTTGTAGCTCCCATTCCCGTCTCCTCGAGGAACGCGCTTGTCCGAGAGTTGAAGTACCGCTCCAACGTCTCCATGGCCGTACTGCTCCCGCGTCTTCATGGCCAAAACGGTGAAGAATTGCTCTCCAGGAAGACAACCGTAGGGAAATCCCTAATTGTCTCGTAACGTCTATGGACGTCTCGTAAGGGGGTGAGCCCGGTGGATCGCGGCGCCAGCGGGGTGGAAGACACCCCCGTTGGGTGCTCGCGGGAGGTCTCGGCGGCGGTAGGTGGGGACCAAGCCCAGAGGCCGGGTTCGATCATCCGGTTGGCGTGGCGCGGATCTGTCCTGAGGGACCGGTCAAGCGAAGACGGTGCGCGCTGGCCGCGTCCCCGGCGCCTACCCGGCAAAGTCGGCTTCCATCGGTGTCCCGCCCGGCTTGCGGAACCGGCCGGAAGCGGGGTTATTTCAGCCCCATGGGACGAAAGAAAAAAAGATCCGCCGCGCGGCTCGATCCGGTGCGCAAGCGGCTACTCCGGCTGCTGGAGGCGAAGGGCTCGAACCTGCGCACCGCCTCGGTCGCCATGGGCCGCAACGACGCCTACCTGCAGCAGTTCATCTACCGGGGCACGCCGAAGGTCCTCGCCGAGGACGACCGCGAGATCCTGGCCGAGCACTTGGGCTGCCGGCCCGAGCTGCTCAAGCACGGCCGGAGTTTCCGGCTCTCTACGAACGCCACGCGGCGTTCGCCGCCCGACGACGCCTACGCCGCGCCGATCGGCTACAGCGCCGTGCCGGAGGCGGATCTCAGAGAGGAGCCGGACGCGGAGGAACCCTGGAACGGCGAGCTGCGCGAGACCGGAGATGCGTGGATGTTCGCCGATGCGTTCATCCGCCACCGGCTCAGGGCCGATCCCGGCGACCTGTGGATGGTCGAGGTGGACGGGGACTCGATGGAACCGCTGCTCTCAAGCGGCGACCACATCATGATCGACGTGAGCCGGACGGTGCCCGCACCGCCGGGGATCTTCGTGATCTGGGACGGCATCGCGCTTGTCGCGAAGCGGATCGAGCACGTCCCGCACTCCGATCCGTCCCGGGTGGTACTCAAGTCACTCAACCCCGAATACGGCAGCCACGAGTGGCCCGCCGAAGAGGTCCGCGTCGTCGGACGGGCGGTCTGGGTCTCGAGAAGGCTGTAGGGACCCAGCGACCATTCGGATTGGCACTCAGAACCGCTCGACGCCGGAAGCGCGGAATGGATTTCCGCACCAAGCGGTCGCTCCGTGAAGGACGTGCGCTATATTGGCGGGTTGGATTCCCGTGCGAGTGTGCATCCCGCCCGGGCGCCCGGAGCTGATCGCCATCCCCGAGTAGCCGGTGCCTTGCGCGAACTGCGCTAATCCGTACATGTTTGCGCCGTGCCTGCCACGTCGTTCGTCGAACTCGCAAAGGTGCCCCGCAAGCACGACATCTGCCATGATCGCGCGCACGGTGGCCTGGGCGTTGCCGGAACCGGAAAAACGAAACCGCCCGAACGGAGAGATCGCAACATGACCCGCTCACGGTGGTCGGACGAGTACTGCGAAGGGATCTGGGCGCGCCACCCGCTGAAGCCCGAGCTGGGCTTGCACGTGGCCGTTACCGTCCCGTGGCCCCGCCCCATCGACCCCGGGGACCGGATCCGGGTCCGGCGGCGGGACGGGTCGGAGTCGCTTGAGACGGTCAAGGGCCTGTCGCTGGAGCTGCAAGAGCCCGACGGCGGCCTCGTCGGGCTTCTGTACGAGGTGGAGGGGGCGTGACCGTGTTGGGGTGATCTGCTGCCCGCCTCCACCATCCAAGCATCGGATCGACGCCGCGGACACGCCGGCGGCCCACGCCGAGGTGCTCCGCCTCAACTTCGGGGTCGTCGGCGGCGTAACGGCCGAACTGTTCAGCCGCGCCGAGTGGGACAACGCGTGCGTCGAGCCGGGAGAGCCGCCGGTAGATGCGCGCCTCTACGTCGCGCTCGACCTCTCCAGGAAGGACGACCTCACCGCGGCCGCGCTGCTCTACGTGCCGTTCGACGGCGGCGCCCCGCTGCCCCGCTGCTCCGGGTCGAGTACTGGATGCCCGCCCAGGGCGTCGAGAGGAAGACGGAGCTCTGCGGCGTGCCGATCGACGAGTGGGGCCGGCGCGGGCACATCACGGCGTGCGAGGGCTCGCAGGTGCGCTACCAGGAGGTGGCGGCACGCCTGCTCGAGCTCCTGAGCGAGTACCCCGACCACCGGGCCTGCGCGGACACGAAGTTCACCCGCGCGTTCTGCGAGGCGGCCCCGAACGCGGGGCTCGAGGCGCGCGTCATTTTCTCGAAGGCCGACTACCAGGAGTGGCGGGACGGCGAGATCGGGTCCGACACGCTGGTGCTCGAGGCGCACTCGCAGAGCGGGGCGCCGCACCCGCACTCCACGCTCGGGATGAACGAGTCGATCTCCGACATCCGGAGCGCCGTGACCGACCGGGCCATCCGGGTGGAGCACAATCCCGTCCTGTCGTGGAACGTCGAGTCGGTCGAGCTCCGGACGGGGCTGACGGGCGTGAGCTTCGCGCACTCGGTGGCGAAGCAGGACAAGCGGTCAGCCGACGACGGGTTCGTGGCCGCGACCATGGCGGTCGGGATGTGGCGGCGGGACCTGCGCAGGGCGGGCAGGGAAGAGCCGGGGTCGCTGGACGACTGGCTGGACGCTGTGGACAACCCGGACCTGCTGCTGACGCTGTAAAAGCGGAAAGCCCCCGGGAGAACCCGGTCCCCCGGGGGCGCTTTTCGTTGGGGCGCCGCCCTCTCGCCCCTGATTCGTTCCGGCCTTCGCAGACGGCTACAGGGCTTCCGGCCTTCGCGTCCGCGATTCGCGTTTCCGCGACCGGCTCCCCGGTCTCCGCGCGCGTCGGGGCTTGCCGTTCCCCGGTTCCGGCGGGCCTCGCCGTACCTTCAGTTTCCGCCCGTGCCACTCCGCCTTGTACTCGAGCTGGCGCAGCAGTTCGGCGCCCACGCCTTCAACTTCGATCTCGCGGACCTCCTGCACGACGCCGGTCGTGGCCTTGTGCAGCAGGTCCGCCCGGAGGTTTCTGACCTTGCGCGCCTGGTTGCGCATGAGGGCCAGGGCACGCTTTCGGCCCTCGGACCCGAACTCGCAGCGCGCCAGCCGTCGCTCCAGCCTCGCCAGCCGGCGTCTCGCGTTCCGGAGCGCCCCGCTTTCGCGGATCACGCGCCCGAGCCCGCCATCGACCGAAACCGTGATCTCGCCGTCCTTCTCGCGGACCGTGGCCCTGTCCGCCCTCGGTTCGACGGGGGCGAGCGGCGCGCACTCGAACAGGCAGGAGAGCATCCAGCGCCCTCCCGCGTCCAGCCAGACGCGCCCGGAGAGAAGGCCCCGGGTCTTGCGTCCGGACGGCCCCGCGAGCCTGCCGGGGGGCAGATTCCCGCCCCTCCAGCGCATCCAGCCGAACTTCGGCAGCCTCACGCGGTTGCCCTCGAAGCGGACGGCCTGGTTGCTCACGTAGATGCCGGGCTCCCGGCCGATGGCCTTGAACTCCGGAAACCCCTTGCGTCTCCGTCCGCCGGACTTGGCGAACCAGTTGCGGAAGGCCCGGTCGAGATCGGCGGCCACGCGGTAGATGGCGCTTGCGGGACAGCCCTGGTCCAGCGCCTCGCCGCGCCAGTCCCGCGTGACCTTCCGCAGTTCGGCCAGGGTCAGTCGCCGCCCGGTCTCGGTGTAGCTGAGCTGGGAGTTGGCGAGCAGCGTGTTGGCGAGCTCGCGCAGGGCGTTCCGGCACCGTAGCAGCGCCGCGCCCTGCGAGGCGTTGGGGTAGAGTCTGCACCGCCAGCCGACGTAGCGCACGTGGGGAATCCGGGTTGAGGGTGAATGGGTTTCGGGTGATGTGCTGGGGTGGTCCTACTTCGTTGGACAGTCCGACGGCAAAGTTAAGGTGGATTCCGACTGGGTTTGAGAGCCCTCGGGAACCTTCGCTACGTGAATCGTAAGCCCCGGTCGCCGGGAGGGGAACCCGACCGTCGACCGGGGCTTGCTAGCGTTCGGGGAAGGCGCGCGGAGCCGGCGGATCGCATGCTGTGCCTCCGGCCCGCGGCCTCAGGGGTGTGCGCCCCGGTGCGGGGGGAAGTGCTCGGACGGGAGCCTGCGGGCACTCGACACCGGCCGACTGGACGCGACGCGGGTTGCTCATGCCGCCCTCGCGCCGTTGCGGTAGGTCTCGCCCGGCGTCCGTCCGCCCAGCGACGAGTGCGGGCGCACCTGGTTGTAGAAGTCGATCCACGAGCCGATGATGCGAGCCCGTCGCGGAGCTCATGCAGGTACACCGCCTCGTACTTCAGCGAGCGCCACAGGCGTTCGATGAAGATGTTGTCGAGGAACCGGCCCCGGCCGTCCATCGAGAACGCCACGCCTGCACCCAGCACCCGCTCGGCGAAGGCCTCGCTGGTGAACTGCGCGCCCTGGACGGTATTCAGGATCTCCGGAGTCACCCGGATGAGCGCGTCGTCCAGAGCCCCGGTGCAGAACGAGGTGTCCATCGTGTTGGACAGCCGCCACGAGAGGACGTGCCGGGTGGCCCAGTCCATCACGGCCACAAGATAGAAAAACCCTTGCGTCACAGGGATATTAGGTGATGTCCGCGCACCAGACATGGTCCGCCCGGGAGATCTCCAGGCCGCGCAGCAGGTAGGGAAAGATGCGGTCCTCCGAGTTCGCCACGCTCGTGCGCGGGCACCACCGATACGTCGCCTCCATCCCCATGAGCCGCATGAGCCGCCGGATCCGGTGCCGACCGGCCGTGGCACCCTCGCGGCGCAGATGCCGCATCATCTGCCGGCTCCCGTAGAATGAAACACATCGTCGGACAAGCAGGATACTGGATCACGATAGAACAGTCACTACTCGGACGCTCTAGTGGGGAATAGGAAACGCCGGATCGACCCGTCGGACACCCCTCCACCAGAGACGATCCCTGACACACCCGAAGACGTCATGAAGGCGTTCCTGCAGGCGGCCCGGCAAGCGCGAAGACTGCGCGCTTCCGCGCAGGAGCGCGCGCTGATTCATCGCAGCCGTCCGTCGTACTCTTGGCAGGCTGCCACAAGAGACGATGGTGCCGGTTCCCGTAAGGCCCTACCCCTGCACATTTCTGCCAAACCCCTGACGTGTGCCCCGCAATCACGCGGCCTTTGCAACTTGGGATAGTTCGCAAACTCCTCCTCCACCTCTTCGCCGTCCAGGTACGCGAGCCAGGTCTCGATGTTCCAAGTGGGAACAAATACCGCCACGCCGTCCTCGTCAGTTCTGACCTGCACTCCTGCCCGGTTGCACGCGGCGGCCAATTGCTGCATGCGCCCACGGACACCCACGTTGTCTCCGTCCGTCAGAAGGATCAAAGTCCGATCAACATGACTGCGGCGGCCAGCCTCCAGCTCCTGGACATATACCTCCCGGACAAACCGCTCGGCGGAGCCTCGCCCAAGAGACGGTCGCTCGACCCGGACCTTGTAAGGATTCGTGACTAGCCCCATTTCCCTCAGAAACCGGCGTCCGAACGCCTCATGCTGCCGGTCCTCACATACTAACACATATTGCACGCGCCGCTGCGCCATCACAGCTCCCATCCTCTGGCCATCACCTGCGAAAGCCTCAGAGGTCCCTCCTCAGTAAGGTGGTTCAACCCTTCGGCCAGAACTTTCGCTCTTGTCGGTCCAGTACCATCGCGCGAAAGTAGAATGCCCCGGTCCGCACCGAGGTAGTCGATAACCTCAGGGTGGTGAGAAGACAGCAAGGCCTGGCCGCAAGTGCTCCCACAAGCATCGGTGAGAGCAACCAGCCACGGCTGAATTTCCGAGAGCTCCACAAAATTGACGGGCTCGTCGATCAAGACCGCTCGTCGTTGATCCGTGGTAAGGTGGGTCAATGCATAGAGCACGGCCAGTGCGCGTTGGCCGTCGGACAACTCATGGAACTTATACGGGTACGCCTCACCTTCGTCACCAAAAACGCCGACTAGCGCTCTCGTGTCGATGCCGACCTTCTCCAAGCGGAATCCACGTAGCCCAGGCAAGACATCCTGCATGGCTTGAGTATATGAGAGGCTGAGATCCTGCCGCTCCTGAAGGAAGTGACGGTACCACTCGACGAAGTTGCGTCCATCCCTCGCCAAGATCTGGTCTTCGCTAGCCGCTTCTGTTGCAAAGGTCGGTGGATTCAGGCCGCAAACCAACACGCTGCGCATGAAATCCAAGAACCGCGTAAGGTGAATGTTGTCTTTTACGGGCTGCACCCGCGCGAGTGCCGACTCCCTCCAATCACTCTTGAACGTAGGCCCCTCCGAGTGATCGTCACGGTAGAGCCGCACATCGCCACTCTTGAACGAAAAAAGCGGACCACCATTCCCTGAAAGGGCCTCATCCTTGATGCGGGCCCGGCGCTCCACGCGATGGTGTTCTACCTCTAGGCGGTAGGTGAATTGGATGTCATCCAATTCCAGGTCGGCCTCGACTACTTGAATTGGTCGCTTCTGCCATCTGGTCAGCGACGACGGAGGGAAGATGTCCCTGTCAGTTATCCTAGAGGTGCCCTCGAGTAGTTGGCGTAGGGCGTAGACCACGTCTAGGACGGCGGTCTTACCGGCACCGTTGCGCCCGACGAGCAGCGTGAACTCGTGAAGATGTAACTCGAAGTTCACGAAGCACTTGTAGTTGTCGATGTAGAGGCGCTTGAACATCAGGGGCATGCCTTATCGCGGGGGGTGCAGAGTATGGTTCCCAGAACTTAACGTCCCCGAAGCCCGCGGAAAACCGCCGCGCCTGCCGCCGTGCGCTGCGGCTCCCGCGCGTCAACCTCTTCATCGCGGATGACACCGGACTCGGCAAGACCATCGAGGCCGGCCTGATCGTCCGCGAACTGCTCCTCAGGCGGAAGGTCCGCACCATCGTCATCGCCGCGCCGCCATCGGTGCTGGAGCAATGGAAGGGCGAAATGGAGGAGCGGTTCGGCCTCCTCTTCCAGATTCTGGACCGCCAGTATTTGGCGATGAGCCGTCGCGACCGTGGCTTCGGGACCAATCCGTGGTCCACGCACAGCCGCTTTCTGGTCTCGCACGGCCTGCTCGTCGACCCCACCTACGCCGCACCGATGAGAGCGTGGTTGGGCACCATGCTACCCGGAAGCCTGCTGGTCCTCGACGAGGCTTATCACGCGGCTCCCAGCCATGGGGGCCGGTACGGGATCGAATCGAAGTTCACGCGCGCGGTGCGGGATCTCTGCGGCCGCTTCGAGCACCGGCTGTTCCTGTCGGCCACCCCCCACAACGGGCACTCCAACAGCTTTTCGACGTTGCTCGAACTCCTCGATCCGCACCGCTTCACCCGCGGCGTCAACGTGCGGGGCCGGAAGGATCTGGACGCTGTGATGGTGCGCCGGCTCAGGGCGAGCAGGCGGGCCTGCGGCCGGTTCGGGTACAGGCGGCACTGCCAGCCGACGTAGCGCGGGCAACCCCGGCCCGGCTCGGCCGCGCGCGCGCCGGGCCGGGCCGGGCCGGCCGCTCGATAGCCACGACGATCCTCTCTCCCCTTAGCGGAGCTTGATCCTTCCGCGGATCCCCACCGAGTGCTGCGCTCCCGCGAGCCCGCTCTCGCGTCGCGTGCCCTCGAGGCGCAGCCCGACTCCCGAGCCCATGTCGTAGCGCACGCCGCTGCTGAAGGCCCGCGTGCCACCCTGGCCCAGGTAGAAGCCGCTGTAGGGCGTCCCCTGGAAGCCGGCGATGCCGTATGCGACCTCGCCGTCCACGTTGGGACCCATTCCCAGGCCGTGGCCGCCCACCGCGTCAGAGACCCCGCGCTCCCACAACTGGTTCACCCCGCTCGCGTGGTCGCCGTACGAAGGCGCCACCCGGAGCGAGAGTCCCTGGCCACGGGCCGCAGGATCGAACATGAGCATGCCGCCAAGGCCCCATTCCTCGTAACCGTTGCGCGCCGAGATCACGAACCGGCCGCGGCCCTCCGCGGTCAGTCCCAGCCCGGGGTTCGTGTAGCGGAGCCCGCCGCCGACCTCCGCGCTGGTGCCGTTCACGCCGTCACCGTCGTCGTAGCGCATCCCGCCCTCGAGCACGAACGCCATCTCGTTCCCGTTGTTGGTGCTGAAGCCCTGCGTCAACTCCAGGGCCAGCTTCGCGCGCTGCATCTGGAGCGTGACCGCCTCAATCTGCTCGGCGCCTTCGACCTTGATCTGACCACCCCAGCCCTCGGCCTTGAGGCTGACGCCGCCCGCGCCGCGCGTGAGCAGCCGGTAGCTGGCGCCCCCCGCTCCCGTCAAGGTGCTGGCGGGGCTGGTGCGGAGCCCTTCGCGTTCGTCGTCGACCTCGATGTCGCCCCGGCCGAGTCCGGCCGAGCCCCACACCGAGGCGCCGCCCGCGCCGGAGAACCACGCCATGTAGGGGTGCACGCTGGTCATGGTGGTGCCGTAGGTGCCCCTCACCGGGCTGGCGCCGGTCTTGTCGGTGAAGTCGAAGCTGCCCGAGGAGTACGAGCCCGCGACACCCGCCAGGATGTCCGGCCCGATGCGCGCGTCCACGCCGACGTGGCCGCTCACCATGTTGCCCTTCCAGTCGAGCGCGCTCGCGCCGGGTTCTCCGAGGTGGTGGTACTCGCCCGCGCCCCAGCTGCCCAGTTGCATGCCCGTGGCCAACTGCTGCTGCGCGTCGGAGTCGCCGAACGGCATCGTAAACGAGGTGCCGCCGAAGAGGGCGACCAGGCCGGCCTGGTCGCCCTGCGCGAGGCCGAGACCCCCCGCGTCCGGCGCGGACAGGCTCGCGGCCATCGACGAGAGCCCGTTCGTCTCCACGCGCCGCTGCATGCCCGTCCCGTTGGCCACCGCGTCGACGCGGCGGGCGATCGCCGAGACGGTGCTCGAGGTCATCGCGGCCGCCACGTGCGGCAGCACGCGCGTGTTCAGCCGCCCCGCGCGCCCGACGGGGTCGTCCGTTTCCGCCGATGCGCTCACCGACGCCGCACCGGTGCCGGCCAGGTTGATCGCCGAGACGCGGTAGTGCCGCCTGCTCCCCGGCAGCAGGCCGGTGTGCGGGTACGTGGTGGCCCTGGATCCGGTGTTGGCCACCAAGTCGGTCCAGGCGGCGCCGTCCTCGGACACCTCGACGCGGTAGCCGGTGACGGGGGCGCCGCCGTCGTAGGCGGGCGCGGCCCAGAACAGGTCGATCCGGGTGGGCGAGACATCGGTGGCGACCAGCCCGGTGGGCGCGTCGGGCACGGTCGCGTCGGTAATGGCGCTCACCGCCCGCGACGCCCGGCCCTCGCCGATCCGGTTGATCGCCGAGACGCGGTAGTGGCGCCTGGTGGCCGGCTCCAGCCCCCTGTGCACGTGGGTCGTGCGCGTGTTGCGCGTGTCGGCCACCAGGTCATCCCAGCGGACGCCGCCGTCTTCGGACACCTCGATGCGGTAGCCGGTGATGCGCGCGCCCCCGTCTCTGGTGGGCGCCAGCCAGGAAAGCTCGATCCGCGAGGTGCCGTCGGCCTCCGCGTCGAGCCTTCGGGGCGAGCCCGGCACGGTGGCTTCGGTCGTCGCGCGCGCGATGTTCGAGAACGGCCCGGTCCCCGCGGTGTTGCGCGCGGCGACGCGGTAGTGCCGCGTGGTCGCGGGCTGGAGGTCCACGTCGGGGTACGTCGTCCCCGTCGAGTTGGTGTTGCGGACGATCGTCCGCCAAGTGCTGCCCCCGTCGTCGGAGGCTTCGATCCGGTAGCCAAAGATCGGGGCGCCGCCGGTGCTTCGGGGCGCGGTCCACGACAGGTCGATGCGCGAGGTGCCCACCACCCGGGCCGTCAGCCCGACCGGCGCTCCGGGAGCCTGGGCGTACGTGCTGTTGCCCACCTCCAACGACCACTGGCCGCGTCCCAAGCGGTTGATCGCCGCCACCCGGTACCGGTAGGCGGTCGCCGGCTGGAGGCCCGTGTGCGTGAAGGTGGTCTCCCGCGGACCCGTGTTGCGAGGGATCGTGGTCCAGTTTCCGTCGCTGGAGCCGCGGAACTGAATGGTGTAGCCGGTGATCCGCTCCCCGCCGTCGCTGGTCGGTTCCTCCCAGGCGAGCGTGATGCTGGTCGGTCCGGCCGGCCGCGCGCGCGGGTTCCGGGGCTGGCCGGGCCGTGCGGCGCGGGTGGTGCCTGGGACCGCGTTCGAGTAGTTTCCCTGCCCTTCGCCGTTGAGCGCGGCCACCCGATAGAACCGGGTCGTGTTGGGGTCGAGACCGGTGTGCGTGTAGGTGGTGGCCGTGCCGGTGGGGCCGGGTACGAGCGGGATCCAGCGCGAGGTACCGGTGGAACGCCACTGGATGCGGTAGCCGGTGATCGGGCTCCCTCCGTTCGAGGCCGGGGCCCTCCAGGTGAGGAGGATGCGGTCGCTCCCCCCCACAACGGGCGCAGTCGCCCTGAGGCTCGTGGGCGCGCCCGGAACGGTGACTTCGGTGGTGGCGCTGGCGACCGCTGACCAGGGTCCCGTGCCCGCCGAGTTGATCGCGGCGACGCGGTAGTGGCGCGTGGTGCCCGGGCTGAGGCCGGTGTCGGTGTAGGTGGTGCCGGATCTGGTGTTGGCCTCGAACCTCCATCCGCCGGTCCCGGTGCTCGACCATTCGATCCGATAGCCGGTGATCGAGCCTCCTCCCGAAGACGGGGCGTTCCAGTCCAGTTCGATCGTCGACGGCCCCCGGGCCTCGGCCGTGAGGCGCGTCGGCCTGCCGGGCAGACGGCTCGTCGTGGCGCTCACCCGGTCCGTCGTCCAGGCCCCCCGTCCATGCTGGTTGACCGCCGCGACTCTGTAGTACCGGGTGGTGCCGGGGTCGAGACCGGCGTCCCGGTGGCGGGTGTCGCGGAGGTTGCTCACCAGAGGCGTCCAGTTGGTGACGCCGTTCGCGGACCACTCGACGTGGTAGCCCGTGACCTGCGCGCCGCCGGCGACCGGCGCCGGCGCCGTCCATTCGAGGTCGATCGCCGAGGCTCCGACGGCGCTCGCCGTCAGGCCGCGGGGCACCCCGGGGACGCCGGCCGCCGTGGTGGCGCTCACCGAACCCGCCCATTGCCCATTGCCGCCGGCGCTCTCCGCCCTGACCCGGTAGTGGCGGGTGGTGCCCACCGTGAGACCCGTGTGCCGGTAATGGGTCTGACTCGTGGTCACCAGAAAGCGCCAGGGGGCGCGACCGTTCGCGGACCACTCGATGCGGTAGCCCGTGATCGCGCTCCCGCCGTCCGAGGACGGCGCGTCCCAGTCCAGGGCGATGACGGTGGGCCCGGCGGCCGCCGCCGTCAGGTCGCCGGGCACGCCCGGTGGCACGCCCTTCAGCGTGGTGGCGGTCGCCTCGTTCGACCAGTCCCCCGTGTCACCGTCGGCGTTCCTCGCCTTGACGCGGTAGTGGAGGGTCGTGTCCGCCGTGAGACCCCCGTGCTGGTAAAAGATCCGATCTCCTCTCGTGGTCGTCAGCGAATTCCAGTCGGTGCCGAGTTTCGACACCTCGATTACGTAGCTGGCGATCGCGCTTCCGCCGGTCGAAGTCGGCTTGGTCCAGGAGAGGAAGATGGTGGTGTAGGTGGTGCCGAGCGCCTTCAGGTTCAGCGGCACCGAAGGGGGGTCCTCAGCCAACGGCATGCCCGCGGCCTCCGCGGGAACGCAGGGAATCCACCACGCCGCCGCGGTGGCGATCATGAGAAAGCGGGCCGGTCGGCCCAGTCTGTTCCGAATCATCCTGCCGCCTCCTTGTGCGGTGGGAAGGTCGTGCGCGTGCCTGTGTGTGAATCCATCTGAATGGGTTGGCAGGCCTTCGGGCCCCGTGGCCCCCTCATCGCCGCCACGCCGCCGCGTCCGGCAGCCCGCGGCTGAACAGCATCTCGAGTTCCGGCCCTGCGGACCGTTCCGCCGGGGCCATCGCCGCCCGGGCCGGGAGCGGCACCTCGCGCAGGATGCCCCGCACCCGGCCGGTAGCCGGGTCGCGCAGGATGGCCGTCGGGACGTCGCTGTCGTCGCTCAGAGCGAACGTTCCGCCGGGGCCGGCGAGGGTGATGCCGGCGAGTTCGTCCGCCCAGCCGGGCTCCACGGGAAGAGCGAACGCGAAGCCGGAGCCGCCGGCGCCGTCGGCCGTCCGGGGCATCGCGAAGCGGAGCGAGAAAAGTTCGGTCCCACCGTCGGTCCGGCCGGTCAGCGTGTACGCGCCGGCCGAGTCCGGCAGCGCCGGCGGCGCGTCGACGACGAAGACCGGGTTCAGGAACGGCGCGCCGTCGGCCTCGGCCCCACCCCACAGGAGGAGCGACCTCGCCGGGGCGGCGGACGGCTCCGGCGGCGCCCGCTCATCGAACAGCCGGTGGCGGAAAGCGTTGGCGAAGTGGTAGTCGCTGATCCCGTCGGGCGGGCCGCAGTACGACATGAGGTCCGGGGTCTCCGGGCGCACCAGCTCGCCGCGCGCGAAGTCGTAGCCCCACGCCCCGGCCGATCCGTCCGGGTGGGGGAACGACGGGTCGGGGTCGGCCGCGCCGCCGCATGGCGCGTGGCGGAGACCCATGTTGTGGCCAAGTTCGTGTGCGATGGTGCCCGGCCGGGGAACCGAGAAGCTCGACCGGCCGGGGACGAACGCCGCTCCGGAGGGTCCCGTCGCCGGACCCGCCATCGTGCCCAGGTAGTGGCCGCCCCCGCCCTCCATCACGCGGATCGCCTCCGTCTCCCCGAGCAGGCGGCGGGCGTCGTTGCTCGAGCTCAGGACGGGTTCGTGCGCCGTCACCTCGAGCGCGCCCACCGGGAGCAGCGCGCGCGCGTCCGCGAGCAGCACGTGGCCCTCCGGGTCTGCGGCCAGCTCTCCCACGACGTCCAGGATCGAGGAGTCCGGAGCCTCTGCCCACAGGAACGGAACGACCGTCAGCCCGAGGGGCCGCACGGTCCGGACGTCGACCGCCAGCCGCCCGGTCGCGGGGATCCGCCTCGCGATCCCCAGCGCGGGATCCAGCGTCCGGTCCGGGTCGATCTCGATCACCATCTCGAGGCCGGGCCGCACCACGTTCCCCGGAATCCGCGCGTTGGCCGACGTGGCGAGGGAGCCCTCGTCGATCCGCTCCGGGACCCGCCCGGAGGCGCGGGGAATGCGCGCCACGTGCGCCTCCCGGCCGTCGACGAAGAACCGGGCCAGGACCGCGGGCGCGCCGGCGCCCGCGGCCCGCGTCGCCGTCGGGAACACGCGCAGCAGCGCCGGCCTGCCCGCGACCAGCGGGACCGGGAACGCGCGCGACTGCACCGCCTGCACCAAGTAGGCCGCCGGCGCCTCCTCTTCGGCGCAGGGCGCGACGCGACGCGCGGGAATCCCCTCGAGCCAGGCCGCGAAGGCGGGGTCCGCGGGCGCGCACAGCCCCGTGCCGCCGGCCAGCAGCCGCTCGAGCCGGCCGAGCGACGTCAGTTCGGCGGGCAGCGGGCCCGCCAGCCGGGGGTTGCCCGTGAGCCCCAGCCCGCGCAGGCTCGCGAGGCCGCCGAGTTCGGGCGGCACCGGGCCCGACAGGTCGTTGTTCTCGACGCGCAGTTCCTCAAGGGCCGAAAAGGTGCCGAGTTCGGGCGGCAGCCGGCCGGAGAGGCCGTTGCCGTCGAGCGCCAGGTGCGTGAGACTGGACAGGCTGGCGAACTCCCGCGGGATGGTGCCTGTGAGGCCGTTGTCGCTGAGTCGCAGGTATTCCAGGTGCGCCAGGTCGCCGAGTTCGGGCGGCAGCCGGCCCGCCAGCCCGTTGTCCCGGAGCCACAGCCCGACCACCCGCCCCGCCTCGTCCACCTCGACCCCGCGCCACTCCCCGAGCGGCGCGTCGGTGAGCCAGTTCCCCGGGTCGATCCAGTCGCGCCCGACCGTCGCGGCGTGGAACATCTCGAGGATCTCCCGGTCCGTGGCGGACGCGCACTCCGCCCCGTTGCCCCGCAGCACGGCGATAGCGTCCAGCCACGCCCGGAACGCCTCGTCCGCCGGGGCGCACAGCTCCGTGCCGGCGTAGTCCAGCTCGCGTAGCGACAGGTCGAGCAGGGTGCGCGGCAGCCGTCCGGACAGCGCGTTGTCGCCTACGCGCAGCGCCGTCATCGCCGCCAGGTCGCCCAGGCCCGCCGGGAGCCGCCCCGCGAGTCCGTTGCCGGCCAGATCGAGGGTCGCGACGCGGCCCAGTGAGTCGGTCTCGACTCCGTGCCAGTCCGCGAGCGCCGCGCCGCCCAGCCAACCTCCCGAGTCGGTCCAGCCCTCGCCGCCCGCCGCCGCGTGCAGCGCGGCCAGCGCCGCCCGGTCCTTCTCGTCGCAGAACGGGCCTCTCCCGAGCTCCCCGATCCCGTCCAGCCAGGCGAGGAACCCGGGCGTGCCCGGCGCGCAGAGACCGTCGTTCCGCTCGAAACGGAACCGCACCAGCCCGCCGATCCTCAGGAGGCTTTGCGGGAGCGCACCCGCCAGCGCGTTCCCGTCGAGGTACAGGAACTCCAGGCGCCCGAGACCGCCCAGCTCCGGAGGGACCGGACCGTCGAGCGCGTTACCGTTCAGGGACAGACCCCTCAGGTGCGCGAGGCGCCCCAGCTCCGGCGGGATCGGACCCTCGAGCCGGTTGCCGTCGAGCCACAGCCCCTCCAGACCGCCGAGGGCGCCCAGTTCCGGCGGGATCGGGCCCTCGAGCGCGTTGGCGCGCAGGCTCAATGACGTCAAGCGCGCCAGGTGCCCCAGCTCCGGCGGGATCGGACCCTCCAGGGCGTTGGCGCTCAGATTGAGCGACCTCAGGCCCGAGAGATCCCCCAGCTCCGGCGGGATCGGACCCTCCAGGGCGTTGGCGCTCAGATTGAGCGATGTCAGGCCCGAGAGACGCCCCAGCTCCGGCGGGATCGGACCTCGCAGGCCGTGCGGCGTCCACTCCCCGGTCTCCCCGTCCCGGCGGCCGCCAAGGTCCAGGCGGGCGACCTGGCCGAAGGCGTCCGTCTCCACTCCGCGCCACTCCCCAAGCGGCCCGTCGCCCAGCCAGTTCTCGTCGTCGGCCCAGTTCGGCCCGTCCGTCGCCGCGTGGAGCGCCGCCAGCGCCGCCCGGTCCCCATGCTCCACCGCCACCGTCACCGTCGCCGTGCCCGCGACCGCGCCGACCGTCGCCGCGATCGTGGTCGTCCCGTTGCCGGCCGCCGCCACCAGCCCCGACCCGCCGACCGTCGCGACCTCGGGGAGCACGCTCGTCCAGATCACCGCCACCCCGGGCATCGCGCGCCCGTTTCCGTCAAGCACGCGCGCGCTCAGTCGAACGGTCGCGACCGGCTCCGTGAGCGTCGCGGCCGCGGGCGTGACCGTCACGCTGGCCACGCGACGCGTCTCGGGCGGAGGGCCCGTGGCGCCGTCGCCGCACCCCGACGCCCACGCCGCGACCGCCCAGATCGCCAACATCGGAACGCGAATCCGTGTGCGGTCGTTCGGGGTGCCGTCGCTCTCTCGCTCCATGCCCGCGGGATGATTCGGCCCCGGCTCCGCGACCGACGCGGGCATCGTTCGGCGGAGCGACCGGGACCGGGTTGTTGTCGTCATTGTTGAATACGTCTGCCTGGCCAGCTGTTCGACACTTGCAGAACGACTCGCTGCAACGTTTCCACCGTTCGTCATTGCCGCCCAGGTAGACATCGAGTGAGTTGGCGCCATCTTCGGTGTCACGTTCCGTGGGTGACATCGGCCGCCGTGTTGACTTCGACGACCATGGCGTACGGGAGGAACACCCGTGGACTGTCTCACACCCAGTCCCAATTCCTCCCGGTCATCACGGAGCGACCCCCCGCCCGGCGAACCGGACGGGGGGTCGCTGCTGCCATCAGTCAGGCTGATGGGTTGGAGGGTCGGTTAGCTGCCGGAGGGTGGAATGACTGCCTCGGTGCCCGTCTTCCACTCGCCCGCTGCCCCGTCCACCCTGGTGTCGACGCGAAGGCGGGTCGCTGCCCTCAGCTGATCCAGGGTGACGTTGTTGGTGAGCGCGGTCTCGTCAGCGGCGTAACGCCAGGATCCGGCGTCGATTGTCGACGCGTGGAGGGGCAATTTTGCCATGCTCCATTGCTCGTAGTCGGTGGAGCTTCGGTCAGTCTCCCTCGATACGGATCCTTGGACTGTTGCTGTTGTTCCGAGGACCGGAAGCGGGTCCGTGGGGAAGATGATCCATGCCCAACCGGTGCTGACCTCGGCATACAGGGCGATTCGGTGCTCCAACGCCGGGCTACCCTTTCCTTCCCAGGTAGCTGTGATAGTGTCGCTTTCTGTATTGCCTTCGACCTTGGTCTTGCGTACCACATCGAGGTCCGTGACACCCGATTCCACGGCGGCAAGCCTTGCAACATCGAAGGCTACGGTGGCGGCCCGCGGCGTTCCAGCCGCATCTATCACGGGGTTTCCGATCCGAATCTCGATTTCGCCGTAGTCGTCCTCGTCGCCCGTTGGAATGTCGTACGTGGTCTTCCGCGTGGACGTGATGGCGGTACCGTTGTCCGCCGCGGCGCGGGCGGTGGCCGGGGTCGCGGCCGTGCCGAAATTGTACGCGGGCGGCTCGGTGATGCCGCCCGTAGGAGCAGCAAAGGCTGGGTTGATACCGCTCTTGGTTGCAAAGGTGGCTTCCCCAGGCGTATTCGAGGCGGAGTACGCGGCGGCGGCGCTGCCTGCACCATCGTAGACACTCCTGGTCTCGTACTTCCACGTCACCTCGATCATGCTCGTGGGTTCTCCACTGACGAGGTCGCCAACGGCGGCCGGGCCCGGGACCTCCACCCGCTCAACGTCCGTGATTCGGGGCTGGACGCTGTTCCCCGTGAACACGCCGAACTGTAACGTCTGGCCGGGGATGACGGCGATCCGACCGTCGGGTCTGTCATCCGGGGCATCGAACCAGACATAGTCCTCCGCGTCCCGCAGCTTCTGGTAGTTAGTGCCAGCCTGATAGTTGTAGTTGGGAGCGCGGGTGCTGGTGCCAAATTTCCGAGGCTCGGCTTTGAGGAAGACGGCGCCGCTGAGGTAGGGCACTTTGACGCTGAAAGTCCCGGTCTCCGTGGTTAGCGCGGTCGCTTGGGACGCCGACCCGGCTACCCTGGTTGTATGAGCCCGGTCACTGTACGCCGTGACCACAACATCGCTCATGGGCCCGCCGCCCGGAGCGTTCACCCTGCCAACAATCTCGATGGCCCGGCGGCCTTCGAAGTTGGCGGTCGGGCTCGACCCGGGGATGGCGGGGACGGGGAACTCCTCGGGCAGGAAGTGCCAGCCGGTCCTGCTCGCACTCACGTTGACGGTTGGGGCATCGAATGGCTGGGCTTGGACAACCGCGATGTAGGTGCCGTCGTCTTCCGTGAAGAGCCCGTTCTTTGACGAGCCGGACAAAGTCGGATCACCGTTGAGCGGATCGTTGCCGCCCACCTTGATCCGCACACTCTTGATCCCTGTGCCGGTGCCGCTTTCCGTGACCCTGCCGGTGATCGTGACGGTGTTGTTCGCGCCACGGAGGTCAATGTCGTATCGGTTCACGGCGTTCGCGGCGAACGCAGGGATGGGGGTGAGGTTGGATTTGTAGTCTTCGTGGTCTTCGTCGTAGGCGGGGTTGTTGGTGGAGTCCGACTCGGTCTCCACATATCCCTCCCTCGCGGTACGCACGAAGAGCTGCCGCCTCATGTTGGGGATGCCGGACACGGTGTAGCGGCCCCACTCGTCGGTCGTGTCCGTCTGGCCGTTCACGGTCACGGTCACGCCCTTGAGGCCGAATTTCTCCTCGTTCCGAACGAAGCCGTAGAGGGTCGCGGTCGACGGCGTGACGACGAGGTCGACATCGCTTGCAAGGGGGCTGAGCGCGTCGGCTGCCTCCATGTCGCCGACCATGCCCATCCACCCGTCAGGAAGACCGAGCTCGTACGTGCCGGCCGCCATGGTGCCGAAGTTGTGGTCCGTGCGCTCGTCGATCGCTGTCGTCGCGTCGTCGCCCGCGGTGGTCCAGGACCGTCCGACGCCCGCGAGATTCTTGCCCGGGACCGGCTCCAGGCTGACCGTGACCCCCGATTGATGCGTGCTGCTGGGGTCGGACGAATTGAACCCGGCGCCCGACTCCCTGACTCTCATCTTCGACACGTTCGCGGTTACTTCGTACGTGTTGACGACGGCGAACGAGCCGCACGTGCCGAAGTCCTGGCCGGTGGGCTCGGTCTCCATCAGCGGACAGAGCGTCACCGTGTGCCCCCAGCCGCCCATATCGCCGAACGCACCGCCCGTCACGCCGTTCTCGTCCATGTCGCGGTAGGTGTCGAGCTCGCGATCATCCAGGATCATGTAACCGTCCCTGGGGTCCGCCCGAACCACGATGTCCATGTCCGCGGGCAGATGGGCGAAGGTGTATACGCCCCTGCTGTCGCGCGAGTTCGCCCTGGAGTCCCAGGCGTCGCTCGAGATCGGACTGGTGCGCGTGCCGCTCATGTGCCGGACCTCGATATCGACCAGTCCGGATTTCCTTTCGTCGCGGTACCCGACGTTGCCCGTGTAGCCGCGGACCTGGTCGAGCTCCTCGTGCACGTAGACCCTGAGCGTCTGCGTCGTGTAGGTCACCACGATCGGGTCGGCGTCCATGGCCGTGCCCGCCAGCGAAAGGCCGTTGTGCGTGTACATGCCGCCGGACGACGCGTACATCTCGCCGCCGTCCAGATCGTCGTCCTGGTCGTCGGCGACCGCGAAGCTGAAGCTTGCCGGGACCGATTCAACGGTGGTCGTGAACGCCACGCTGCCGTCGTCGCCCAGCGCCGTCGGCGCGCCCGGGACCTCGGCATCGCCCATCATGACGTCGATGGCCCAGCCGCCCAATGCTTCGCCGCCACCGTAGTCGCCACGGTCGACCGTGGCGCCGCTGATGTTCACGTTGACGTTCAGGTTGACGATGTCGTTGGCGTTGGAGGCCTCGGCCGTGAACGACTGCGGATCCCAACTGACTTCGGTCATGCCGCCGCCACCGTCCTCGTAGTCGTCGTGGGTGACGCTCGCCGTCACCATGTTCCCCGCGACGCCGGCGCGCGCGACCCTGATCGCCACGGAACCGTCGTCGCCGGTCATTTCGCTGTCACCCGACGAAAGCGTCACCATGGCGCCGGGAAGCGCGTCACCCATCTCGTCGCCGTTCTTCAGCGACACGGTGAAGTTGACCGTCGTGTGCGTGATGGCGAACGGAATGTCCTGCTCCTCGCGCTCGCCGACCCCGACATCGAGGGTGTAGCCCTGCGTCGGTCCGCCGTACGCGACGCTGGCGGCCGCGAGTTTCGTTGCAGCATCGCCCTCGATCACCACGATCAGCTGGTAGGTGCCGGCGCGCAGATTCGAGATCGCGAACCTGCCATCCGCGCCCGTCACGCCCGGCGTGAATTCATTGACCCCCGGGCCCACCAGCGTCACCGGAATACCGGCGTGCGCGAGCGGGTGCTCGCCTGCGTCCTGCTCGCCGTTCTTGTCCAGCTCGTCGAGGAACAGCTGACCGACAACGCTCGCGGTGCGCGCGTGCGCGCCAAGGAAGCTCACCTTCGCCGGATCGTCATCGCCGAGCGTCACGTCCTGGCTCATCGAGTCGAACACGTAGGCGTTGCTCTCGACCGCGATCGTGACCGTGTAGTCGCCGGCCGCCAGGCCCGTGAATGAGTACTGGCCGCCCGCGTCGGTCATGGTGGTGTCGTCGGCCGCGCCCGACAACGTGACCGCGATGTCACGGAGGCCCACGCCGTCGACGCTCACTCCGCCGCTGATGCCGGAGGTGCGGAGCAGGATGCCCGTGAAGTCGACCGTGCCGGTCTCGCCCAGGTCCACGCTCACGTCCTGCGACGTGGCCGCGAACTCGTAGTCGCGCACAGGGTAGTCGGAGATCGAGACCGTGTAGTCGCCGGGGCGCAGGTCCTCGAACAGGTACATGCCGTCGGCGTTGGTCGTCTTCGTGAAGTTCTCGTCGGACGGACCGCCGCTCAGGGTGACCGTCACGCCGGCACGCCCCTCGTCGTCGACGATCACCTCGCCCTCGACCGCGGAGGTGCGGATGAAGTGGCCGGTGAAGTCGGCGTCGCCGATCTTGTTCACCCCGACCTCTACCTCGACGCTCACCGTCTCGAAGGAGACGTCCTCGGGGAAGTCCGAGATCGTGACCGTGTAGGTGCCGGCGCGGAGCCCGGTGAAGGCGAAGCCGCCGTCCATGCCGGTCTCCTCGATCTCGCCCATGGCGTGCTCGCCGCCCAGCGTGACCGTCACGCCGGACAGCGTCTCGGGCTGGCCGTCGCCGCCGCTCATCATGGCGTCGGCCACAACCACGTTGCCGACCACCGCGGACGTGCGGACGTATTCGCCGGCGAAGTTGAGTGGAACGTTCTGACCATCCGTCGCGATGGTCGCGGACTGCGTCACGTCGCGGAACGTCGCATCCTCGGGGTAGCCGCTGATGGTGACCGTGTAGGTCCCGGCCTCCACGCCCGAGAAGGCGAAGTTGCCGCCCGACCCCGTCGTGGTGGTCGCACCGGACGACAGGGTGGCGGTGATGCCGCTGGCCGCTGTCCCTTCGATCGTGACGGACCCGGAGATGGTCCCCACGGGTGTCGGCGGCGGCGGGGGCTCCACAGGCGGTGGATCGCCCTCGTCGCAGGCGGTGAAGGTGACGGCCAGCAGTAGCGCCAGCCCGTACTTGGTAAAACGGTTCATCATTCCTCCTGGGAGTGGGTTGCGGTCGGCGAGGAAACATGGCACCTCGCTCCTCGGGCTTTGGAAGCAACAACGGTGCCACCCCGGTAAGCCCGGTTTTGCATGGATTTTGGCCCGCACGCTCCGGCCCGGGACCGGTCGCTCACGGTTTTCTGACGGTCAAGGGGTCAGAATTCTGGTGGCGCCCCGGGGGGCTGGCCCCGCGTAAACGGCAAAGCGATTCCGGCAGTCGCCGGGTCGGTCCCGGGGGATAACCCGGTCTCTGTGATCGCGATTCACGGTTCAGCGACCGCCACGGTAGCCGAAGCCCCCGCGGCAACCCGGTCTCCGCGTGCGTTCGGGACGCCAAGGTCCCGGCTCCGGCGCGCCTCGCCGTACCGCAAGAAGTTCCGCGCCGCGTTCATGGCGCGATCCGTATCGTAGCCAACATTTCGAGCACGAGAAAGTCTCGCGCTCCGAGGCCCGCCTGTCCTCGTTCTCGTGTCCGCAGGTCGAGCATGCGCTGCGTGACCCGCGCTTTCGTGAAGGGTTGTTGCAGTCACGATTCCGGCATTCGCGTCCGCCGACCAGGGCGACGCGCGATTCACGGTTCAGCGACCGGCCCCGGAGCCGAGGCTCCGGCAGCTTCGGTCTCCCCGTGCGTTTGGGGCGCTGGCCCCCGGTTCCGGCGCGCCTCGCCGTACCGCAGGAAGTTCCGCGCCGCGTTCAGGGCGCGATCCGTATCGTAGCCGCATTTCGCGCACGAGAAGGTCTCGCGCTCGAGGCCCTGCCCGTCCTCGTTCTCGTGTCCGCAGGTCGAGCATACCTGCGCGCCAGCAAACGACAGGCTGGCTTCCGTCACCGTCCGCCCGTGCCACTCCGCCTTGTACCTGATCTGGCGGAGAAACTCGCCCAGACCGGAGTCTGCCAGAGCCTTCGCCAGGCGCGGATCGCCCATCATCTCGCGGATCGGCAGTGCCTCGATTGTGATCTGCCCGGCCATCCTGATGATCGTCGTCGTGGCCTTGTGGATCCTGTCGAGTCGCTGGTTTCGGATCGCGCGGTGCAGGTTCGCCAGCCTGCGCTTCGCCTTCGCGCGTCGATTGCTGCCCCGCTTGCAGCGCGCAACGGACCTTTGGAGCCGTTTGAGACGTTTCTCCGCACGGCGCAGCCACTTCTCCGAACGGACAACGGTGATTCGTCCCCGCGAGTCGCAGACGGTCGCGAGGTCGCTGGTGCCCAAGGCCACGCCAACCGCGTCCGTCGCCGGCGCGACAGCGTCTACCGGCTCGCACTCGAACGCACACGAGAGCATCCAGCGCTCCCCGGCGTCCCGCCAGAGGCGGCCGGACAGCAGACCGCGCGTCCCACGCCTCTTGGGGCCCGGCAGGCGACCGGCAGGCAGGCTGCCGCCGCGCCAGCGCATCCAGCCGAACTTCGGCAGACGAACGCGGGTGCCGTCGAAGCGCAGGCTCTCGTTGTGTATGTAGAGGCCCCGGGGGTTCCCACGCCTCCTGAATGCCGGGAGCCCGATGTCGCGCCCCGCCTCGCGCCCCCGGTGCCAGTTCCGGTAGGCATCTCCCACTTCGCGCGCGATCCTGTAGACGGAGTTCGCCGGATAGGTGTGTCCCGTGGCCTGGTTCCACTGGCGCGCGAACGCCTCCCGCTCTTTCGGGGTCATGGCCCTGCCATGCTCCTCGTGGTGCCGGATGCAGTGGCCGAGCAGAAGATTCCAGAGGTTGCGGAGAGCTTCGGCACACGCCTCCATCGCATGCGCCTGCGTCGCGTTCGGATAAAGACGCGTCCGAATGCCGACATGGCGGATCGCGGGCTTCGTGCCCGTCGTCCTGCTTGCGGAGGCATCCGTCACGGCACTACGCACCCTCGTTCGTTCCGTCACTCAACCCGTGGCACCCCCAACCCCGCCTCAAACCCCTTCCGCCTTCGCATTACCGCGGAATCGCGCTTCGACGAGGGACCCCGTACCCGTGAGGGGGCTTTTAACGGTGACGATTCCGGCATTCGCGTCCACCAACTGGGGGCGACCGCGATTCACGGCTCCGCGACCGGCCCCCAAAGCCAAGAGGCTTCGGCAGCTTCGGTCTCCGCGTGCGTTTCGGGGCCAGTGGCCCCCGGTTCCGGCGTGCCTCGCCGTACCGCATGAAGCGTTCATGGTCACTGGTTGCGCCGTAGCCACCGCGCGTCGCTTTGCCGCCAAGCAGCCGGCCGGACGGCAGGCTCCCGCCGCGGGATAGCTCGACTGTACCGTGTCATCGGCTTGAACGTCGTCTGGGTTGCCTCTCGTTGGGGGGCTTGTCGCTCCGTCCTTGCCGCCGGCAACATGCTGGTGGTAGCATGCCCGTCCGCCAGCATAGCCGCAAGGATCAGGACATGCCACCGCGCGTCGCGCGGTCTCACACGCTTCAAGGGGAAGAGATGGATCCGGACGTTACCCCGGCCAGCGTGCCTCTGCTGCGGGGCACCAACTTCCAGTCCTGGCCGCGGGCAGCGACGATTGCCGGAACGCGAACCTCGACACCCGGTCATTCGACTTTCGGGGTCCCGGGGGGTGTGGGCATCGAGGTGGGCACGGGCGAAACCCGCATCACCGCTGGGCTCCTGCTACGGCTTTCAGGACATCGACAAGCAGGTCGGCGAAACGGCCAAGCACCGGGTCCTCAACATCCATGCCGGGGTTGCCAAGGCCTTCCGAAGCGTCCAACGGGCCAGCCATACCCATCGGCGGACCAGTTGCGTCCGGGAGCGTTCTGACGTGCAACGGTGGTGCTTCTCGCAGGCACGGCCTTAGAAGCCGGGGAGTGGTGGGGGTCCCTACCGGGGGTCTTCGTGGCCGCCCTGAGCCGCCGGGTTACGCGAGGTTCTTCTACAGGTCAGCGATCCAGAGCACGATCTTGACGAGGACGGCCAGCGCGAGGCAGGCGTACATCACCTCGTCGCCGAAGCGCAGCGGGTGGACGCATCGGTACTCCGGCTGCTTCCGGATGTTGTCGTCGCGCCGGCTATTCGCGACGACGGGCACCCGAGGACGGGATTTCATCCACTCGTCGTGCGGGTTCCCAGTCATCGGTCGGTTCTCCCAGCGATCAGGTCCCGGCCCTTGAGTTCGCCTCGCAGTCCCCAAACTTCCCGGCCGAGTGAGGTGGTCCCGGTTTCTTGGACAGGTCGTTAAGGTGGATTCCATTATGGAACAGGGGCCGGAGGCGGCCGCCACGGGGAACCGAGATTCCTCGCTGGCGGGCGCGCCCCTCTTTCGATACCTGTACGGCATCGGGTCGGATCGGCATGGGACACGGCCATGCCACCGCCCCCCGGTGAGTCGCTGCACTCCATCCGTCCTTTGCAGGAAGAGCCATCGGCGTTCGCGAACAGCGAGGTCCGGCGGGCGTGCGAAGTGATCTTCGAGGGAGCGCAAGCGGTAGGCGCAGCCGGGATGCCGCGTAGGGCGAAATCTACCGCAACGGCACGTGGCCGGTGCTGTGAATCGGGTCCGTCCCAGCCGACGGGCTTGTTCCCGAAGCAGTTGAAATCCCCGGACAGCCCCCACCGACAGCAGCTCATTCCGCTCCAGAGCACCTCCCACCCCGGAAAGAGTGCTTGCCGTCCATTTTCTGCCAAATTCCGGCATTTTCGGTCCGATGGATGGTGACGGCCTGCAAGAGGCAAGAAGGAGGGATCGTGCGGTCCTAGTTGGATTTACGTGACTTCTTGCCGTGATTGCGAACTACTGTTTGGCGGTCTGATGCTCAAGCGGAGGCCGCGGGACGCCGACCTGCCCCGCCATCATCTGCCCCCACTCGTTCCGGGCGATGGTTGTCACCGACCTGCTCTCGCAAGGGGTGGCAATCGAGGACGTGCAGTATCTGGTTGGCCACCGTCACTCCAGCACCACCCAGATCTATGACCGGCGGTTGCGAGCTGTCAGTCGAGCCACCGTCGAGCGCATCAGCTTCTAGGGTGATCGACGCGGCCTTGGCGTCCCTCGTCGCCATTTCCCCGGCCCGGTCCGAAGCCGGCGTCGCCTCTTGCGTTGACGCTGGTAGCTACCTGTTGCTACGTTGTCGCTCATGCGATCCATCGGAATCAAGGCGCTGAACAGCAGGCTCAGTGAGTACGTGCGTCTGGCGGCCGGAGGCGAGATCGTTCTCGTCACGGACCGGGGGCGCGTCGTGGCGGAAATCGGCCCTCCGCGAGAGGCGAGGAGTCCCATCCTGGCGGACGCGATGCTTGCCGATGCGGTGCGGAAGGGTTGGTTGACGCCCGCACTGTCTCCGGGATCCCAGCCCCGCCGAGGCGGCCCTCCGGAGGCTCCGCTGTCCGTGTTGCTCGATGAACTCGAAGGCGACCGAAGCGACCGTTGATCTACGTCGACACCTCGGTCGCCTTGGCCCATTTGTTCGCGGAAGACCGGCGACCCGCGGCCTCGTTTTGGACGGAGACGCTCGTTTCGAGCCGACTGCTCGAGTACGAGATCTGGACGCGCCTGCACGCCCGGAAGGCGACGGCCTCTCGCGCGGAGGCCGCGCTGTCAATGGCCACCGAAAAGTGCACACTTCTGGCCATTGAAAAATGCACACTTTTCGGGAGGCGCCGCGCAGGAAGCGAAGCGACCGGAGCGGGGGCTCCCGATGGAGTCCGGACACCTGTCATGACCCTGTTTCCCCGTTGCCGGCGTGCTCCGCGGAGACGGCGCGGGAGGCCGTGGGGTGGATGGCTTTGGAGAGCTCCATGTGGCGTCGCATCCGGTAGCTGTTGCCCCGGATGTTGACGATGTGGCAGCGGTGGAGCAGCCGGTCCAGCAGCGCGGCGGCCATGACCTCGTCGTGCAGGATCTCGCCCCACTGCTCGAAGCCCTTGTTCGAGGTGACCACGGTCGAGGCATGCTCGTAGCGGCGGTTGACGAGCTGGAAGAACAGGATGGCGCCGCTACGGGTCGTCCACGACCAGGAGCGCTGGGTGGGTGAGGGTCTTGAGCCGGTGGTTGAGCCGGCCGGCGGCCTGGGCCTCTTCGAGGGAGTCAATGAGGTCGGTCAGCGTTCCGTAGTAGACTCGGCAGCCGCTCTCGGCGGCGGTGATGGCCAGGCTGATCGCGAGGTGCGTCTTGCCGACGCCGGGCGGGCCGAGGAAGACCACGTTCTCCTTCCGTTCCAGGAACCCGAGTTCGTGGAGCGAGTCGATCTGTTCCCGCTTGACTGAGGGCTGGAAGCTGAAGTCGAAGTCCGCGAGTGTCTTGATCGCCGGAAGACGGCTTGACCGCATCGCCGTGGCGAGGCGCCGGCTGTTGCGCAGCGTGATCTGGGCGGCCAGCAGTCGTTCGATGGCTTCGGCCGCGGTGGCTCCGCCGCCGTCCACGTCTGCGAGCACGTCATCGAGGGCCTCCAGGGCGCCGGGCATCTTAAGATCGGCCAATTGGGCCGCGATGCGCGTGCTCCGGGACCGCGCCTTCACGAGATCTCTCCCGTGATCCCGGCGTACTCGGACAGCGGACGGCGCTCAACCTCCGCGACGGGGAACGCCGACGGTGCTTCAGTCTGTGTCGTCCAAGACTCGTGCCGCGGCGCCACGGGACGGTAGGGCCAGGGAGCCAGGGGACTCAAGCTTGGCCTCTCGCGGTCGAACCGGTCCGCCACGCGCTCCTTCAGCGTACCGTGGATCCGAACGTTCGCCACGCCATCGAGCCACAGCAGGATCCGCGTGTTGAGGTCGTCGTCGGACACGAACTCCTGACCGTAGAAGAAGTTGTCCCGGATATAGCGGACCGGCCGCTCGACCTTCCCCTTCGTCTGGGCCCGGTACGGACGGCATGCGCGGATCCGGAAGCGCCAGTGGCGGCTGAAGCGCAGGAACTCCGGGTTCTCGATCAGCCGTCCGCCCTTCGTCCCGCTTGTCGCCGGTGATGACGGCCTTCATCTGGTCGAACAGCAACTCCGACGGCACGCCGCCGAAGTAGGCGAACGACGCCTCCAGCCCCCGCATCACGACCGGCATCGTCTGGCGCTCGTGGAACCTCAACCACATCCGCCGCGAATAGCCCAGCACCACGATCAGCGCGTGCCGCTTGCCCCACGGCAGCCGGAAGTCAGCGAAGTCCACCTGGCCCTGGTGGCCCGGAGCGGTCTCGAACCTCCGGACCGGCTCCACAGGCTCCCGCGGCCGGACCTCGCGCACGTAGCGCTTCACCCGCCCGTAGCCGCCTCCGAAGCCCGCCGCCCGCACCTCGTTGAACAGACGCACGGCGCTCAGCTTCGGATACTCGGCCAGGCGCGCGTCGATGATGCCCTTGTAGGGGTCGAGCTTCGACGGCCGCCGTGGCCTGGGCCCGTACCTTACCGCCTTGCTGTCCGCACCTCGGTCCAGCTCCCCCGCTTCGATCCAGTTGTACACCGTCCGCCTGCTGATCTCCAGCTGCCGCGCGATCTCGGCCTTTGACATCCCCTGCTCGAGATAATGTCGCAAGAGCACCCGTTTCTCTCTCTCGATCACTGCGCCTCCTCCGTTCAATGGAGACGCAAGATTGCCCAGCCCGTCCCGCAACACCCGCCAACCTCGGATCCAACCCCCTACCGCTTCCGCTCCTCGGGCCCGGAAGTGTGCAGATTTCGACGGCCACATCTGTGAAGTTTTGCATGGCCGGTAACGCCAATCCGCGTCTTGATTTGTGGGCAGAGCCTCGGCAGGGTGTTGGAAACATGAGCGCGACCTGAGAGAGCTGCCGCCGGAAGCTCATCGGCGGATCGCCCGAGGCGAAAATCCCGGTGGAGTCGAGGGCTGGCGCGCCGACCGTAGGGTCCGGTGGCTATTCCGTCGCTTTCGCTCCGGGCCGCAGACCGGCTCCCGTAGTCACGTTTCCAGCCCCCGCTCATCGAACCGGACGTGCGGATCTCCCGCATCCGGCTCTCAGTCGGGATCATGCCTTCGCCCACGGAAGGTGTCGTGTCGTAAGCGCAAGGCGCGTGAGGCCGCATTCCTCCCACAGCCATCGGTGGGAAAATCGCACGTATCTTCCTGATTTCACCTTGTGCTTCCGGCAGAACCACTGTCGCAGCCGCAGGGCCGCGTACGCATCCACAGCCGCGTAGGCCGGACTGACCTGGCCGAGTGTGAAGTAGTTTGCCCATCCGGACAGCATCCGATTGAGACGCCCTACGACCTCCTCTGCTGGACAGCCCTCGTAACGTGGCTCCGTTTGCGCCCTGATCCTGCGGCGTATGCTTTGAATGCTCGCCTTGCTGGGCCGGGTGCCGATGTACCGGCTTCCGTCCGTCGGGCGATAGTTCCAGCCGATGCGGTATCCAAGGAACTCGATCGGCTCCTCGGGGCATCGGAGGCATCGGGTCTTCTGTGCGTTGACCGGCAGCTTCAGTCGTTCCATGAGCCGGTTGACCGCCGCCAGCATCTCCGCCGCCGGTGCCTTTCCGAGCACACAGAAGTCGTCCGCGTAGTTCACGATCTCCGCACTGAAGCGCCGGGCATGACCCAGCGCCTTCCAGCCAAGGATGAACCGCCGCATGTAGATGTTGCTCAACAGCGGCGAGATCGGGGCTCCCTGGTCCCGGCCGGTATCCGTACTGCTCCGGCTCCAGGTCCGCCTCGAAGATCGGCGACGGCACCAGCATTGCCGACGTCTGCGCAACCCGGTCCCTCAGGCAGGGGATGCCCAAGGGCAGGATGCAGATGACCTGAATAGTTGCAAGGAATCGTCTAAGTTCAACTGAGACTGCACGATCTGCCGTTCTTGCCGTCAGGTTGTGTCTGATTCGCTCATACCCGAAGATCGGGGTGCACGGAGCCATCCTCAAGGAGTGGTCGGGCCGGGGATGTCTCGTCGCCCGGCGGCCTTGGTTTGCCGTTCAGCTGCGGGATCCCAACGCGGCGGCCTGGCCAAGGTAGGCACAGGAGAGCCCTTCGCGAGCGTCCTGCGGCTGAAGCGCATTCTTGATGGGCGAGCGGTCGATTCGTCGGCGCTTCATCGAACGCGAGACTCGTACGCTTCTGGATTCTGGGGCACATGCGGGCAATGATGGCGCTGTGGATCTGGGCTGCCCCGGTATTGGTTCCGGCGGTTGAACGTGCATATCTGGTCGCAACCGGTTAGTGTGGAACTCCCTTGTTGGCGAAACCGTCCACCGATTAGCCACTGGGAAGGAGAACAGGCATGACGAACCCAAGGATTCTGGCGACGGCGGCGTTGACGACCGCCATCCTCGTAGCGGTGCCGGCCGTGTCGGCCCAGAGCGACGCGCACCGTCATATCGGCCACGTCGCCGACATGTTCAACGGCACACCGGACAACGTCGGGCTGCTTGCCGCAGCCCAAGCCGAGGCGGAGGTCGCGGCACTGCACGCCGAACTGGCCGTGGGTAGCAGCGATCTCGCGGGTATCCAACGGCACATTGTCCAATTGTTGTACGCGATCAATCCGTCGACTTCCGATGGGGGACCCGGCAAGGGATACGGGCTCGCCCGGGCGGCCTCCGGCTGTGCCGACCACATCGGGATGGCCGGTCGATCAGACGATGCGTCGCACGCCGTCAGAGCCCACTCGATCCATGTGCAGACCAGCTGCCGGAACGTGGCCACCTGGGCCGAGGGCATCGTCGAGAAGGGAGCCGCAGTGGCAGCCGCGACCGATCTGGAAGCGGCCATGGCGCTCGCCGAGGAAATCGCTGCGATGACCGAGGCTATCGTGTCGGGAACCGACGCCGACGACAGCGGTCGGGTTTCCTGGGGCGAGGGCGAGGGCGGCCTCGCGCAGGCCTTAATGCATCTGCGTCTGATGAAGGAGGCCGAGGGGCTGGGTTGACCACCTCGCAACTTCTCATGACAGGCCCCACCAGCAGCGCGACCGCGCCACCAGCTTCCCGCTCGACACGTGGTCTCGGTCGCGTTGAGCATCGACAGTGACGACGGGCACCGGTATGGCTGGGAGCAGATGCCGCTCAGCCCCTCGGTAAGCGAAGGTCCAACTGTTGAGGAGGACACATGAGCATCGGCGTAAAGGCGGAAACCCAGATCCTGCTCGGCTTGATCGCGCTGTTCTCGATCGGCGTTGCGGTATCGCTCTGGCAAGACCTGCCGCCCGTCATCACGGCGATCTGCGCGAGCCTGATGGTGACGGCCTGTCTGTACCGGTTCCTCGGCGGCGTCGAGGGAAGTCGGTTGGCGGTCGCGTCGTTCAAGGCGGGCGGCAGCGCCGCCGTGTTCGGTGCCGTCCTGTGGTTCGTGAATGACCAATTGGTAAACCTCAGACTCAACCCACAGATCGACCCGGCGCCGACCAATTGGATCGCAATTGACGGCACCGGCACGCCGGTCGCAGTCTGGATCGGTCAGAAGGAGTACCCGGCGAACACGCAGTTGCTCAGGGACGCCGAGTGGCGTGTAGAGATCCGGGATGGCGAGATCCGTGCGGTCGCGAGCGACGAGACGCTCGCCAAGGTCGATCCCCAATCGCTCGACTCGATCGGCCTGTTCAATGACCTTTCCATGGCAGACAACCGAAACATCAAATTCACCAACCCGTTGGAACCGGGAAAGGAAGCGGATCTCTACCCTCCGTATCCGTTCTGGATCCGGGCCGACGACTTCCGCGACAACTACAACGGATACTCCATCATGGACATGGAGACCGATACCGCCATTGCCACCGGCCTGCTCGGCACCAGGACGTTCGAGATGTTCGGCTACGAGGGCCGGACTTATGTGATCTTGGTGTCCCAGGCGGGTCACAACGACCCGAGCCGGGCGCCTTGGGCGGTTTTCGGGTTCGCGGAGTTCGAGCTGAGCGTACGCTGAGGGGGCGCCTTGCCCGCCGGAGAAACAGTGCAGGTGCGCAGCGCTTGGGCGGCAGCGTGTGCGCTGGCATCCTCGGAGCGCGTGAGCACGTCGAAGAGACCGATGCGGCGCGCTGAGTCCGGGCGTCCGCGTCTGTATCCGCCTGTGGCGATTGGTGTTACAGGATCGGCGGGGCCGGACTCCCGCCGATTCGGATCAGGCGGGATCGTTGCGGCAGCGGCTGTCCAGAGCCTTCCTGAGCTGTACTGCGCCGGGTTGCTGGTAGCAGCGCAGCCGCCAAGCTCGCAAAGCACCTTGAGCAGGTCCATGAAATCCGAAGCAACCTTGCGCGGGAGCGAGTGCCTCTAGAGGCCCGGCTTCGGTTCCAGTCCCGCGAGGGTCTGCCCCTTCTTTCACCACACGTGGGCGGCTACGCGGCTCACGCAACTGGGTGGCATCCCAACCCGGCGGTCCACGATCGCCTTCGGGGAACGCGCGGTTTGGTGGGGCTCCGCAGTGCCGCACGTCACGCCGATGACCGACGAGGCGGTAGCGGTGTTGGAGGAGGCGCGGGAAGCGAACCCCGGGGACAGGGAGACGGTGGTGCCGCCCGCGCCGCAGGACCCTCAGCGAGCATCAGCCGGGGGCGGGGGGCACTTGGTGGCACAAGGCGGAGCTGCATCTGTGCGGCAACGCCGCCCTGCGCTTCGACGCTGGATATTCCGGCGAGCCGCTGATGGCGGCGCTGGAGGAGCGGGGGACGCACTATGTGGCCCGCGTCCGCAACAACGCCGTGCTGAAGCGCCTGACGCTGCCGACCATGGACGCGGTGGTCTGGGATGCGCTGAACAACGAGGCCGTCCGCTAGCGGCGAGCCCCGCACCTGGGTCCGAGTCGCCCTACCGGGCAGGGTCGTGCAGGTCGTCGTCGAGCGGCCGGACGAACTCATCCCGCGCACCTTCTGGCTGCTGACTTCGATGCCCTCCGCAGAGGTGTCCGGCGAGGATATCCTGGCGCTGTACCGCAAGCCGCGGCAAAGGCAGAGAGGGCCATCTGGGCGAGCTGATAAGCGTCGTCGCCCCGGCCCTGTCGGCCACGTCGCGCCGCAAGAGGCACTAACCGGGGCAAGGGGATCAGGAAGTGCGAGAAGGGGGTGGACCTGCAACCAGGTCCGCCTGCTTCGGCTACCAGATCATGCACGTCCAGCGCCGTGCTGGAGCGCGTGACAGGCACCGGCTGGAGCCCGCGGCGCCTTGCTGAACGCGTGCTCCGCACCCCGGCGCGCTCCACCGTCTCGGGCCGTCGGATCACGATGATCACCGGAGACGCGTCGGCGCACTGGCACATTCTCCTTTAGGACCCGAACCCCTGTTTTTGGCCTCCGGAACCGCCCACACCTGCCCTCGCGGGAGTTGCGAGAGGTCCCTCAGCCCCCCACCTTACCCTCGACACGGCAGTTCATGAATAAGGTGGGCTGAGATTATGAACACAGCTTGCGCGGTCTGCCTGAGCGCGGCGATGCTGTGGAACGTCCCCGGCGGCGCGATGGCGCTGAGCACCTCGGTCGCCGTGACCGCGATGTCTACGGCCACGGACACGATCCGCGACGACGAGACGGCGGCGGCGGTGACGATTACTGACGACAGCGTGGTCTCGACGGGTCTGGCGCTGAGCGTGAGCCCGGCGGAGGTGGCGGAGGACGCGGACGCGACGACGGTAACGGTGACGGCGGCGCTTACCGGGGGCGCGTTCCCCGGCCCCACGATGGTGTCGGTGTCGGTGGGCGCGGCGGCGGACGCGGCAGCCGAGGGGACGGACTACGCGATGGTGGCCGACTTCGTGCTGACGATTCCCGCCGGCACCACGACCGGGACGGCGACCTTCACGCTCACGCCGACGAACGACGTTTTGGCGGAGGGCGACGAGACGCTCTCCGTGTCGGGGAGCGCGACGAGCCTGACTGTGTCGGGCGCGACTGTAACGATCACCGATGACCGCGATCTGGCGTTGACAGGGATAGCACGCTCGGTGGCCGGGTTCGGCCGCACCGTGGCGATGGGCGTGGTGACGGGCCGCTTCGACCGGATGCGGACCCCTTCATTCGCGACCCTTGGCGGCCAGACGCTCGAGTTGAGCGAAGCCAGGTGGAAGGCCCTCGGTGACCTGGCCGGCCTGCTGGCCGACCGTGAGGCGGTGGACGCCGCCTTGCCGTTGGTGCGCGGTGGGCGGGACGTGCTGTCCGGCGAGATCGCGCTCCAAGCCCTGGTCGGCCAGGCGGCCACGCTCGCGACGGAGCGCGCACTGCGGGACGAGTCGTTGGCGGATGTCGGCCACGACGACGGCGCGCGAGGCCCGACGCGGGCGCTTGGGGCGGGCGGTCTCCTCGGGGGCGCGGGCGACGGCTTCGGCGTGGCGCGCGCTTGGCTCGCCGGCCTCGCCGATCTCGGTGCGCCGGGCTGGCGTTCCGGCGCGCTCGGCCGCACGGTGGGGGCGTTGCGGCGCGGGTCATTCGGAAAGGGGTTCCTGGGCGGCGGGTTGTTGGGCGGGGCCGAGGGCTGGCGGCGCGGCGGTTCATTCAACCTCCAACTGGCCGGGACGGACGGCCCGGGCGGGTCGAGCTGGAGTCTGTGGGGCCGGTATGGGCTCGGGCGCCACTCCAGCGCGGCCACAGGGTCCGACGGGTTTTCCGTGGATAGCGACGTGTCCGACGCGATCGCCGGGGCCGGCATGCGCGTCGGATCCCTGACGATGGGCGTGGCCCTGTCGCGCGCCGCCGATGAGATGGGGATCAACAACCGGCTGCTGGAGCCGGACCTCGTCGACGCCTTTGCAGCCTTGTTGGGGAGGGAGGCGACGGCGGAAGCGAGCCGGGTGAGCGCCGCCGTGACGCAGGCGCGGCTCGCACTTACGCTGGGCACGGCGGTCGGCTCGGCCGTGCGGTTCGAGCCGCGGCTGGACATCGGCGCGCGCATGGGCGGCTACGACGAGGAGACCGGCGCGGGCATGGAGGTCGGCGGCAGCGTCAAGCTGCGCGACGCGAACGGGTCGGTGCGACTGGACGGGATTGGCCGTTGGCTCGTGGCCCACCAGGAGGAGGGATTCGAGGAATGGGGCGCCTCGGTGTCCCTGGCCGTCGGCGGTTCACGGCAGGGGAGTCAGGGCTTCGGTCTCACGTTCGAGCCCGAGTGGGGCGGCGGCGTCCGGCGGATGGACGACCTGTGGGCGAGTCGGGACGGCCGGGGCCTGGGCGGCGTTCGTGGCCGGGGCCGCGCGTTCGCGGCGTCGGGGACCGGATCGGCGGACATGGCGAGCACATGGCGGCCCGATCGGATGCGCCTCGACCTCGACTACGGTCTCTCGCTGGCCGACGGGGCCGGCTCGCTCGCGCCGTTCGCCGGCGTTCGGGTCGAAGGCGGCGCCCACGAGATGCGTGTGGGCGCCAAGATCCGCATCGCCGGTCTGGCCGCGCTTCAGCGCGAGGACGCGTCTGCGGCGGGCCGCGGCGGCTTTGAGCTTGCGCTGCTCGGCGGCCGCGTCTCGCGCGAGAGTTCTGAGGCCGCCTACTCAGCGGGCCTGGACCTGCGCGGCATCCTGCCGCGCGCGGGCTCACTCGTCCTAGCGCCGTTTGCCGAATTCAGGATCGAGGACGTCCGGGGCACCATCGCCCGCCTGGGAGCCCAGCTGTCCCTGCGTCGGCGGGCTCGAAGCCGGAATCGCTCATGCCGGGCACGTTGTCCGCGCGCCTCTTCGGGGAGAAAGTCCACCTGACAGGGCTGGAGCCCGGCCAGCGGCTCAGCCTGACTAATCTGGACTGCACGATCTGCCGTTCTTGCCGTTGGGCCATGATCGGGCCGGTCGTCGGTGGCCAGCGTGATTCCAAGTCGCGCCTAGGAGCTTGCGCCGCAGAAGCGCATTGCGGGGGACGGAAACAGTGGAGGGCGGCTGCGGACAAGAGGGATATTGGGGAGAGGGAGGTAGTGGATCCGGGCCGCTGGCGGATCGGGAGGCCCGTGCCGTGCCAAATTGGGGCCCGGGAGGCCCGCGGGAGCCCTTGAGGGCACAGTTGCGGGGCAACGGCCGCCGCCTTATGCCGCCTGGAGGGTGTGCAACCGCTTGACGTTGAGAGCCAGGCACACGAGGGCCCATTCGGCTTCGACCTTCTGCAAGCCCCGGAAACTGAATCTTCGAAATCCCATCACCTCCTTGATCCAGCCGACCGGCGCCTCCGCCATCCATTTGCGGCGTGCATACCGTTTTCGGCCCTCGTCGCTCGCCAGCTTCTCGGCCATGCGGGCCTTGGCGGGATAGTCGTTCGGATCGGGGTCGGCGGCTGCCTTGCCCTCACGGGCCAGCGGTACATAGCCGTCGATGTCCCGCTCCTTCAGCGCCTGCAGGTTCGGTTCGTTGCAATAGCCCGCGTCGGCCAGCACCTGCTCCCGCGTCTCGCCGCATGTCTGCACCACCGCGTCGACCATCGGGATCAACTGGCCCTGGTCACTCGCGTTGTTCGTCACCGTCGTCGCCACCACCAACTGGTTGTCCCCCTCCACCGCGATCTGTGCGTTGTGTAGCTCTGCTGAAACCCTTCCGAACTCGTCTTCATGATCCGGCTCTCCGGATCCGTGAAGTTGCTCTGCGCCTTCTCGTCTGGCTCCCCGTACTCCCGCTTGTAGGGACTGCCGCCCTTCGGGTTGCGCTTCTGTTCCGGCTTGCGGCCCCGCGCGTCGTCCTTCGCCCGCTGCTCGGCTTCAAGCCGCGCCTTCGCCTCCCGGATCGCCGCCAGCCGGTCCTCGCGCCGCTTCAGTTCCTCCGGCAGTTCGTCGCCCCGAACGTCCTCCCCGTAGTGGGCATCCTCCGCTGCGTCGACCGCTTCCGCCTCCTCCAGCAACCCTCTCGATCTCCGCTCGCAGACGGCGCTCCTCCTTGAGCATTCGGCCGTAGCTCATCGCCTTGCGCTTGCTCGCGTTGGCCCGGACCTTCGTCCCGTCCACCGAGACCCTGCCAAGCCCCGCCAGCCCCATCGTCCGCGCCAGGCGAACCACCTCGGCGAACACCGCCCCGAAATCATCAAGATGCCGCCGGCGAAACTCGCACAGCGTCCGGTGCTGCGGAAAGTTGCCCGCCGCCAGCATCCGAAACGCGATATCCTCCACCAGCCTCCTCGCCAGCTTCCGCGACGAAAAGGTGCCCGTCGCGTACCCGTAGACCAGCACCTTCACCATCATCCGCGGATCATACGGCGAGTTGCGCCGCCCGTCCCCCTCGTACGGCGCGTAGAACGCACTCAGATCCAGCGCGTCCACCAGGTCGCTCACATGGTGCGCCAGGTGCCCTTCCGGGACCCACTCCCGCAGCATCCTGCGGCAGCAGTTGCATCTGGTCCGGCTGGTACGGTCGGAACGTCGTTCCCATTTTCTGCGGTGCAGACTCCTAGCCGCCGTTGCTGAAGTGGGTGGGGCGATTCGGGGTCGGCGCTCCTTCGGCCATCACATCGAGCAGGCCCATCCTCAAAGGGTGGGCGGGTCCGGGGCCTGCTCCAGCGCGCCGCCTTCGGTGTCTTCTCGTCGCTCGGCGGCCTCGATGTTACCGGCCATGCAAAATTGCACAGAAGTGGCCGCCGAAAATGTCTCACTTCGGGTGGTTGACGGAGCGATGGCTGGAACCCGGGGTCGGGGTGTCCAGGAGGGTCTTCGGCGGCATTGATACGTTGGCGTCTTCACTGAGCGGTGGAGGCGCAATGATCGGCAGGGAGACGCGGGTGCTGTTGCGGCACTACCTGGAGCAGGGGATGAGCAAGGCCGCCATCGCGCGGGAACTCGGCATCAACCGGCGGACGGTGCACCGCTGGATCGCGGCCGGCCAGCTGGACCGGGAGTTGGACGACGAGGCCGTGCGGTACGGGCCGCGGCGCCGGCGGTCCTCGAAGCTCGATCCGTACAAGGGGATCATCGACGCCCGTCTGGCGGAGTATCCGGAGCTCAGCGCCGTGCGGCTGTTCGACGAGGTACGGGTGGCGGGCTATCCGGGCGGCTACGGTCAGGTGAAGCGCTACGTCCGCGAGGTCCGGCCCCGGGCCCCGGAGGAGCCGGTGCGGCGGTTCGAGACCCCGCCGGGGCACCAGGCGCAGGTGGATTTCGCGGAGTTCCGCACTCCCTGGGGCAAGCGGCACGCGCTGATTGTGGTGCTGGGCTATTCGCGCTACATGTGGATCCGGTACTACGAGCGGCAGACAATGGGGGTGGTGATGCGGGGGCTGGAGTCGGCCTTCCGGTACTTTGGCGGGGTGCCCTCGGAACTCCTGTTCGACCAGATGAAGGCCGTGGTCCTCGGCGACCGGCGCGAGGAGGGCGGGCGGCTGGTCGAGAACCCGGAGTTCCTGCGCTTCAGCGTCCACTGGGGCTTTCGCATCCGGGCGTGCCGTCCGTACCGGGCCCAGACCAAGGGTAAGGTGGAACGCCTGGTCAGCTACATCCGCAAGAACTTCTTCTACGGCCGCACCTTCGCCTCGGACGACGATCTGAACGCCCAGGTCCTGCGGTGGCTCGTCACCGTGGCGAACGTCCGGATCCACGGGACTCTGAAGGAGCGTCCGGCCCGGCGGTTCGAGGCGGAGCGACCCCGCCTGATGCCTTTGGCCCCTTGGGCTTACCGTCCGGTGACCCCCCGGCCTGTGGAGGCGGAGCCGGGCCAGGCCGCCGATGCGGCGATCCTTCCGCTCGTGGACGTCGAGCACCGCCCGCTGATCGAGTACGCCCGGATCGCGGGAGGCGGATCATGAGGCCTCCGCCACGCAGGGACCGCATCGCAGCCCAGCTGGCCGACCTCAAGATGCCCGGCGCGCTGGAGGCGCTGGACGAGGTCCTGCGCGGCATCGACGGCGGCGGGACCACGGCCGGCGAAGCGATCGAGCGCCTGCTGGCGGCCCAGATCGCCCTTCGCAACGGCCGGCGCCTGGAAGCGGCGATGCGCTCCAGCCGGCTGCCGTGCGTGAAGACCCTGGCGGACTTCGACTTCGCCTTCCAACCCTCAGTCAAGCGCGAGCAGGTCGACGCGCTGCACGAACTCGGGTTCCTGCAGCGCCAGGAGAACGTCGTCTTCCTCGGCCCGCCCGGCGTCGGCAAGACCCATCTGGCCATCAGCCTCGCGATCACGGCCGCCGAAAGCGGGCGCAAGATCTACTTCGGGACGCTGACCGACCTGGTGAACTCCCTGGAGGAGGCCAAGGCGGCGGGCCGGCTCGAGCGCCGCCTCAAGACGCTCACCCACCCGGCCCTGCTGGTCGTCGACGAGATCGGCTACCTGCCGGTGACCCAGAGCGGCGCGGTCCTGTTCTTCCAGCTCATCAACCGGCGCTATGAACGTGCTTCCACGGTCCTGACCTCGAACAAGGGCTTCGAGGAGTGGGGCCGGATCCTCGGGGACGAGGTAATGGCCGCCGCGCTCCTGGATCGGCTGCTCCATCGCTGCCACATCGTCAACATCCGGGGCAACAGCTATCGGATGCGGCGCCACGCCGAGCTCTCCAAGGCGATCCATCCGCTGGCGACCCGAACAACTCCCGCATCCTCCACCCGGGAAGCAGCGTCATGAAGGCCCCCGGCTCCCCGGCCAGCCGCCCCGCTCCGGTCGCTCCGCTCTCTCCGCGGGGCGGCTCGAAAAGTGGGACATTTTCAATGGCCAGAAGTGGGACATTTTCAACGGCCATTGACACCTCGATGTGCGGTTCAACGCGGGATCCCGACGCAACGGCCTGGCGAAGGTGGGCACAAGAGAGCTGCGCTCGCCGTGAACGTCCTGCGGCTCCAGCTGAATCGGGTGGCGGGTGGCCGATTCGTCTGCGTTTGATATTATTGAGAGAGAGGACAAATGACTGTCAGCGTTAAGGCGGAAACCCAGATCCTGCTCGGCCTGATCGCACTGTTCTCGATCGGCGTTGCGGTATCGCTGTGGCGGGACCAGCCATCCGTCATCACCGCGATCGGCGCAAGCCTGATGGTGACGGCCTGTCTGTACCGCTTCCTCCGGCGGGTCGAGGGCAGTCGGTTGGCGGTCGCGTCGTTCAAGGCGGGCGGCAGCGCGGCAGTCTTCGGTGCCGCCCTGTGGTTCGTGAACGGCGAGCTTCTGAGCCTCAACCCGCCGATCAGCCCGGCGCCGACCGAGTGGATCGCAATTGATCGCACCGGCAAGCCGTTCGAAGTCAGGATCGGCCAGACTGCGATCCCGGCGAACACGAACTTGCTCAGGACTTACGTGATCTTGGTGTCCCGGGCTGCTCACAACGACCCAAGCCAAGCGCCTTGGGCGGATTTCGGGTTCGCGGAGCTGGAGCTAGGCGTGCCGCTAGCAGGGGAATCCATTGGCCCACTTTCCCGTCCGTCGCTTACCGCTCCCAGCGCCTGCGGTGCCTCGCACGATTTCGCAACCTCTCGCAGCGACCATCCTCCGGCATCCGACTCGCGGCGCATCCACGTTTTTTCGCACGCAAGGGGTCCGGCTCATTCAGAGGCGCTCGGGAAGGAGCGTCGACCTCAGGCCGGGGCCATGGCGAATCCGTCGCGATGGACCATCGCGCGCTCCCGACTCTCGGCCAGCCGCCGCAGACGGTGAACCACAGCCTCGTCGCCCGGCAGCCTGTCGCGCGGCACCCCATTGCGGACAGGCACCGCGCGTCCTACTATAACCCCTTCCGGCCGCCTGTGATGAGCCTTGATGTCAGGCAAGCCCGCCGCAGGATATGGCGGCAGAGCGCATCCGGCACCGACGGAGTCAGCAAGGGGATGGAACGAACACCAAGCAACTTGGCGGGCCGCCACATAACCGCCGACGCTGAAACCACGATCCTGCTGGGAATGATCGTGCTGTTCACCGGCGGGGCGGCCTTGACGCTTGTGTATGCCCTTCCGCCGGTGCTCACGGCGACGTGTGTGTGTCTGGTGGTGACTGCCACGCTATACCGGTTTCTGGGTGGAGTCGAGGGCAGCCGGTTTGCGGTGGCCTCGTTTCGAGCGGGCGGTAGCGTCGCGGTTTTCGCCGCCGCGATGTGGTACGTGAACGGTGAATTGGTCGCACGGAATCCGGCGATTCAACCTCAACCGGAGGATTGGATCGCGATCGGCCGGGATGGCGCGCCCGTAGACCTCCGCATCGGTGGCGAGTCGGTGAATCCAGACGCGTCGGAGTTCCTGCGGAACACGATTTGGGACATCCGAAACGATTCCAACGCGGTTCGGGTGAAAGCAGGGGCGCACGACTTGGCCCAGATAGGCTTGCCCTCGTTCGGCTCACTCGGCCTGTTCGACCATCTCGAAATGGTCGAGGGACGGGGCCTACGTTACACCGAGGACCTCACGCAGGGGCAGGAAGCCGACCTCTCGCCACCGTACCCGCTCCGCATCCGTGCCGACGGATTCGGCGACAGCTACAACGGCTTTTCCATCCTCGATGGTGCAGATAGCGCCGTCGTGATCCAAGGCTCGCTTCGCAGCAAGAGCTTCCTGTTCTTCGAACATGCGGGGAGTCACTTCATGGTCTTCGTCTCCCGGGCGGTCCACAACGATCCGGATCAGGACCCTTTTGCCGCGTTTGGGTTCGCCCAGGTCAGGTTGTCGTTCACGGGATCCGCCCCGTGAGCGTTTCCGTAGCTTGGAGATGAGGTGCGCGGGTGACCCAGTTTGGCCGGAGATCCGTGGTTGGGAGGGCGACGACTTGGGAATGGACTGGGTGTCCTTGTGAACGGTCAACCGGACGTTGGCGAACTATTGCCCTACTCGTATCGGATCGGGAAACGGATCCCAGCGCAATTCGTCCCGCCTGCGGCATGGGGGTGGGCGCGCCGAGCGCCGATCGATCACGAGATGTGCGGCCACTGAAATGACGACCAACGGGATTTGCTCCTCCATTCGGTCGTTGGTGTCCAGATCTGACCAGCTATAAGGGGGTTTTCATGTTTATGCGCTCGGGCTGGGACATATATGATCCCGAAGCAACGCCACGGCAGAAACGTCCATTGCAAGTCGATCCACCGGACGAATTCCATTTCCCCTCCGGGGATGGTACTCCGTTACGTCTCACATCGGGGCGGCTCGAAGGGACCGGTAATCCTCTCCCACTGCATCGGCGTTTCCAGCCTGATGTACGCCACCGACACTATCAAGACCAATCTGCTGGAGTATCTCTACGCCAGAGAGTTCGATGTGTGGCTCTTGGATTATCGTTTCAGCATCGAGCTGCCCGCATCCCGCAACCAAGCCACGATGGACGACGTGGCTACCCGCGATTATCCGGCAGCCGTCTCAAAGGTCCGGCAGTTGGCCGCAACGGATAGTGTACAGGTTGTGGCCCACGGAGTAGGATCCTCCACGTTTTCCATGGCGTTGCTGGCAGGATTGTCGGGGGGGTGCGGGCGGCAGTATGTTCACAGGTTTCCACGCATCTTGTCGTGCCAACCGTCAACCGCATCAAAACTAAGTGTAGTGTCGCATAAGTGGCATTGTTAACGCATGGCGAATCCGCTATCCTGCATGGCATGCCTGCTCTGCGAAGGATTCGATTGCGACCCGGGGACCGCAAGGAGCTCGAGGGATGGGTTTCGAGCCCGCACGACCCCGCAGCGGCGCGTGGAGCGCGCCCGGATCATCCTGGGCTCGGCCGGAGGGTTTGCCGGGCCGGACCCTGGCCCGCGAGATCGGCGTCTCGCTGCCGACCGTGCAAAGATGGCTGGACCGGTACGACGAAGAGGGGCTCGCGGGACTTGAGGATCGGTCCCGCCCCGGTCGGCCGCGAAGTACGATCACGCCCGAAGTCGAGGCCGAGGTCGTGCGCCGCACGCTCGAGGAGAAGCCGCCGCGGGGGACGCACTGGAGCACCCGCCTGATGGCCGAGTGCATGGGGCTGCATCACAGCCAGGTGGGGCGGATCTGGAACGCCCACGGACTGAAGCCCCACAGGGTGCGCTACTTCAAGCTCTCCACCGATCCCCGCTTCGTCGAGCAGCTCCGCGACGTGGTGGGGCTCTACGTGGCGCCGCCGGAACGGGCGATCGTCGTCTTCTTCGACGAGAAGAGCCAGATCCAGGCGCTGGACCGGACCCAGCCGGGGTTGCCGCTCAAGAAGGGACGGGCGGGCACCATGACGCACGACTACAAGCGCCACGGGACCACGACGCTGTTCGCCGCGCTGGACGTCGCCACCGGAGAGGTCATCCACCAGTGTCTGCCCCGTCACCGGCACCAGGAGTTCCTCCGCTTCCTGCGCACCGTCGAAGAACGATGCGACCCGGAACTAGACCTGCACTTCATCCTCGACAACTACGCCACCCACAAGCATGCCCGAGTGAAGGACTGGCTGGACCGGCACCCCCGAGTCCACTTCCACTTCGTGCCCACCTCGTCCTCGTGGCTCAATCTCGTCGAGCGCTTCTTCTCCGAACTCACGCAGCGCCAGCTCAAACGCCTCGCCGTCCACAGCGTCGGCCAGCTCGTCCACGCGATCACGTCCTACATCGACCACAGAAACCGCGCCCCGAAACCCTTCGTCTGGACCGCCACCGTTCGCGACATCCTGGCTAAGGTCAACCGTGCCAACACCGCTTTAGCGGCACTACACTAGGTTACGCGTATCGTCAGCTATCGCCGCCATGGGCATCAGTCATTTGAACGCGTATACGGATATCCACTCGGATTGGAAGAATCGCCTATACGACCGCTTCTTGACCCTGCACCCGATCCCGAAAGGAGAACGGTGCGATAATCCAGTTTGCCGCCGCATCACTTCCATCTACGGGCCCTGTGGAAGCACGACAAGCTCGGTGCCCAGACTCATCACGCCTTATACGAGATGTTTGGGGTGGTGAATGTTCGGGCTCTGAAGCAATTGGCGCTGATTACGCGCAGGAGTCACTTGGTCAACGCCCGAGGGAAAGATGTCTACCTTCCTCGCCTCAAACGTATGAACCTGCCAATCGCCTTCATTCACGGAAGTGAAAACGACTGTGTGTTGCCTCGCAGCACCGAAACCACCTATGATCTGTTAACCAAGGAAAACGCCAAATCACAGTATTCGCGGCATGTAATACCTCAATACGGTCATGTAGATTGCATCATCGGCGAAAAGGCCGTCCAGGACGTGTACCCCCATATCCTCGACCACTTGGAAGCAACGCAATCCGGTTAGGATCAAGTCGATAGGCTCCGTTGACGAATGCCTGATCCGATCCAGAAACGCGATGTTAACACCGTGGTGGAAAAGGTGTAATGTTCAGCCTCCATCGACAAGTCTCGCGTATTGATCCCACAGTTCGCCGAGGAAGAATCTACCGAAGAGCCCAAGCGCGACCGTCTTGTCCTTGGCGCAGGAGGCGTGGGTTACCGTGAACGTCTTGACCATGTCGGCTAGCTGGCCGAAGGAGAGCTTGAGGACGCCCGCGCCGATGATCGGGCCGGACTTCGTCGGTCCTTCGTGCAGCGTGGAGTAGAGCGTCGTTGTGTCCGCCAACAGATCGAAGCCCGGATGGTCCTTCACTTCCTTCCTCCCGGAAAAGCAGTAGCTCCTTCCGTCGTGGTCGAACGCCAGTTCATAGACGATCAGCGTCGTCGCCGGGTCGTCGCCCGGCGAGAACACATTGAACGTGCCGTCGAAGCCTATGATGTCGGTTCCGAAGGGCGTGAAATCAATCCGTCCCGTGAGCGCTTCGGCATGCTCCGGATCCTCGGTGAACCGGACAATGTCCCTGATGTCGATCGTCGCGTGAATTGCGAATTCCGTGTTGTCCCTCTTTCCCTTCGCGCTTCCTTCGATCGGATCGGTTGCACCGACGCCGAATCCACCGGACATGGTTTCGCGAAAGCGCAGGCCCAAACGAGGTTCGGTCATCTGCGTGACGCGATGGGACGGCTCTTCGCCTTGGGCCGTCATGCGTGCGAGGTATCTGCGCGCGTCGGCGTAGCCCATGTCGATGAGGGTCGCGTGGTCGATTCTGTCGAGAAACAGATCGGGATCGAGCGGCAGGGGATGGTCTGGCCGGACGACATGGAGGACGACGGGCCTGGTCTGGCCGTAGGGAGAATCGCCCGCGGCAATGCGCTCGTTGAGTTCGGCGATACGCTCCATCTGAATGTTGAGCGCGCCGTTAGCGCTCATTTCGAGCATCTGGACGTAGAGTCGCAGTGCACCCCCGCGATAGGTTGCCGTGTTGCCCATAGCCCACACCAGCCAGACTTCCTCGGCACCGCGACGGATCGCTTCAAGTGGGTTGGCGTCCTGCATGAAGCCGGTGTCGAGGTACGCGACGCCATCCTTGATGACCGGAGGCATCAGGCCCGGGAGGGACATTCCCGCCAAGATCATATCCATGTCGATCTCGGTATGCTCGACCACCTCGGCCAGCTTGTCGTTGTAGTTCAGTATGTTGTAGGTGCCGACCACGCCGGTCGCTTGGCGGATCATGCCGATGTCGATGCCGAGATGGGGAAACACCTTGTCCGCCAAGCCATCGGCTGACCCCATCGCAGTGAGATTCGCGGGGTTGAGGTATTCTCCTATGGAAGACAGTCCTGCAAAATGCCTGGGGTTCTGCGTGCGCCAGCGGTCACACATGTCGCGAGGCGAGAGACCGGCGAGGATCATTGAGAGGTTCAGGCTTCCGCCGGAAGTGCCGTCGATGTGATTGAAAACGAGGCCGTCGTCAAGGAGAGCCTTGACCACGCCGGCTTGATACGAGAGGCGCATGCCACCGCCGGACAGTACGAGCGAGCGCTTCGGACCGTCGTAGTCCTCGGGCGCGGCGCCGTGGGGAATCCGTCCTGAGGTCATGCTGTCGAGGCCAGAAGTCCTGGCAAGCGCAATATTGGAGATCCAGGGCCTCCGAAACCACGTCGGATTCCTCGTGCCCTACGTCCATGAGCGGAGCATCGTTTCATGTTGTCTCTGGTCCATTCTTGGCTACGTTTCGATGCTGCCCGTCGATTCCGGGCACGGGAGCCCTCGGCGGGGGAAGCCATTCTTCGCTGTTGGACAAGTCGGCCACGCTCTCCATCCCCTCTGGCATTTCGGTTGGCGTCTCGTCATAGGTCATGAACCACGCTTCGCAATGGTCGTCCAGCGTGCCGTTCGCGGACGGGATGAACGCCGTCATCAGGGGATCCGCGCTGATTTCAAGTTCCTTCAGCTTTGCGACGCGAGGATGGTCGCCGACTATGAACTTCGCCTTGGCCCGCTTGCCCACGCAAAAACCTGCTCGGCCCTCGAAAAACAAATCCGACTTCCACATCATGCCGCGAAACGCGCAGAAGTTGGACGCGGCCATTTTGAGCGGCAACGTGGTTGCTGTCGGTCGATCTATCTCCACGTACGCGCAGAGCTTGCCGTCGAGGTCATATTGACTCTTGACCTTGTCGTCGGTGACTCTGAAGTCGAGGGAGGCCTGATGCTTGGGCATGCCCCATATGCCTTTGCCCCCCTTCACGGACACCTCGCTAGACACCGGCAGATCGAGGACGTATTGGCCAATGCTCAAGGTCCTGCGGAAGAAGCCGGGCAGCTTGAACTTGCACGGGCTGGCATCATGTGTGCAGGCGATACCGATGCTGTACTCGATGTACTTGCCGATGACCGTGTCGCGATAGTCGATGACCGTGACGATCAGAATTCCGCCGCCGAGGACGCTGAGTTGTCCCGTATCGTCGGCGCCCAGCAGACGGGCCGCGCGTTTCGGGTTGACAGAAAAGGCCGCCATCAGGACAGGAGATTGTCTGCATACTACGGGCATGGTGAACGGGATGCCGTCGACAAGAGCCTTTCGGCCGGTCTGGGCTCGGATGCGTGATGGCACTCTCATGTCGGCTGCCTCCTCTGCCGGTTCCCTGCGTTGTCTTCGGTCAACGGTCGAGTTCCTCGATCAGCGTCGGATAGACGTCGTCCGACGCCGCCTGTCCCATGAAGATATCCAGATGACCATAGTTGGGGATCACATGCAACGTGTGAAAGCCCCTTCTCAGGCTGTCGAAGTATGCATGCGACCGGATCTGGCTCTCCGGGAGAAAGCACAGGTTCTGTTCGCCCGTGAAGAATGCAAAACGTGCATCGGTCTTGGGAACGGTCCGCGCGAAATCGGTCGGCAGTCCCTTGTCGCCACTGACCGAGACGAGGTTGCCCTTGTTCACGCACTTGGCCATTTGGTGAAAGAAGCTCATCGGCACGGCACCGAACTCATTCTTCAACCACTCGTGGGTCGCCTCGTTGAGGTTCTCGTGCCGCCACAAGGCAGGGCATCCGGATCCATAGGTGAAGCTGACGCCCTTACAGACGGCGTTGTCGCATTCATGGTGCGTCAGGTTCACGAGTAGTCTGACAAGCTTGGGAAAGAGTCCAGGGGCTTCGACACCCCAATGCGGATTCAAGTATTTCGAAAACAGGGACAGGATGGGGGATACGCAATTGAGCTTGGCCACCGACCAGCGAGGAACCACCGTATGCAGGGACACGGCATTGGTCACGATCGTCCGCACATTGGGAACCAGACCCGCCATCGCGGACATCGTAAAGCTCGTGGAGCCCTGGCAGTGGATCACGGCCTTCATCTCGTCCGTTCCGGTCTCCTCCAGCACCTTGGCGACGGCGGCGGGGTGGTCGTTGATCGCAGCTTGGTCCAACGTCCATTGGCTCGGAGCAAAGTCGATGCTGGCTCGCCAGTCTTCCAGCCATACGTCGTAGCCGTGATCGAGCAGTGCTTCGACGAAGTCCTTCCTTACGGGAGCACGATAGATGTTGGACCGGACACCGGCTCCGTGAACCAGTAACACCGGTCCGCGGGTCGGCTCCTTTTCGCCCGTGACGTGAATCAATTCCAGCAACCGGCCATCATGCGCCTTGAAAGGCACGATTCGATCCTTGTATCGCTTGTCGCCGGTTGCCACGGTCTGCATCGAGAAGGGCTGCCAGTCACCCGGCATGGTCTGCGGCGAGGGATTCGACGCCGTAGGTATCCCAAAGTTCACGGAAAAAGAAAGCGCCCAGTTTGGTCGTTCCCTCGAATGACCGTTCCCCGTCGCTGGTTCGCGATTCCACCGTCCTCATCTGAGTCGCAAAGTCCTCCTTGGCGATGTAGAGCATGCCCTTCGCGGCGACCGGCCCTTGGGCGTCTTCACCCTGATGGATGGTGATGTAGAGCGTCGTGGTATCACTCCAGAGGTCGACACCCTTCTCGTCCTTGATCAGCTTGAAGCCGTTGAAGTAGTAGCGTGCCCCTTCCATGCTCACGAGGTTGAAACGATAGATCATTCGCTTCAGTCCTTCTTCGGATTCGTCCTCCTTGAACAGATTGAAGCGTCCGTTGGAGACGGTGAGGGCTTCGGCGGACAGCGCCGGACAGTCGACGGTGCCGATGATCGTCGCTTCGTGACTGTCGTCGTCGATCATTCGCTCAAGGTCGTCGGAATGGATCGTGAGCAGGAACGAGCACTCCTGGCCCCTGGCTCTGCCGTCCTCCTCGGCGGCCCGATAGCCGCTTAGTATCGACGTAGAGCAGTGCCCGGTCATCCGTTCCGTGAATTGCAGGGTCAGTTTGTCGTCGGGCGACCAGCTGCCATCCAGCTTGGCTCGGCCGCCGGGTCGAGATTCGTCGATGGTCCAACCCCGGTCGACCGCCAGCAGGTAGGCATTGCGCTCTGCCAAGGCGGAAATCGTGAGCAGCGGATTCACGCCGAGCGGGCGCGGAATCACGGAGCCGTCTGAAACATAGATGTCTTCATACACGGAATCGCCCGTATCGCCGGCGAAGAGTTGGCCCTTGTGATTGACCACTCCCGAGCCTGCGTGCTCCCCCATGCAGGCGCCGCCGAGCGGATGAACGGTAACGAGGTCGTACCCGAACGCCTTCGTGAAGAAGGGGCTCGGTGTGTAGGTGCCGCCCAGCGCCTCGGTTACGGAAAACAGGACGTCGTTCGTGCGCTGGAAGACCTGCTGCTTGCCCAAGCCGGGCCAGTCGACACGTACCCTGTCGCCCTTCAGCTTCAACTTGCCCGCCCCGTCGTCGTGCGCCATGATAAGGTAGGTTTGGGTGTTTTGAACGGCTCCCCGATAAGCACCGCCCGGAGCGGCACTCTCCCACACGCGTGCCATTTCCTTGGCGCTATCCCAGGCACCACGGTCCGTGTCTTTGCCGGCCACGACCGCCGCCGCCTTCAATGCGCTGGCCAACACGGGCGAAAGTGCTCCCGGGATGCTACCTTCCTCGATCACGAAACCTTGCGCTGGATCCGCGTAGACCTTGCGTAGATCGATGATGCTGGTGATGCAAGGTCCGACCGGCGCCGCTGGATCGACCTGCTTATCGCCCGCGCCGACGCCGTTGATCCGGTAGTCCGTGTCGTAGCCGAAACCGAGTACATCCCCGTTGCCCGTGAACCGCGCGCCCAGTTCGTCTGAACACGGCAAGCCGTTTTCCTTGGACCGGAGGAGAATCTCGGCGGTGCCCAGAGTACCTGCCGAAACGATGACGATGTCCGCCGAGACGAACAGGTCCGCCCCGCCGAACTTGCGGCGATCGGCACCCACCGGGTCGTAGTAGACGATGTTCTTTCCGCCTTCTCGGGCCAAACGCCGGACCTGCACACCGCAGAAGATCTCGGCGCCTGAGTTCCTAGCGTACGGCAGGTAGTTCCGCATCAGTGTGTTCTTGGCACCGACGTTGCAGCCGGAAACGCAATCGCCGCAGCCATTGCAGGCTTCCTGGTAGACGCCCGCGTTGTTCACGCCGGATGCAAAGGTCACGTTTACAGGTGGATTGTAGAAACAGTCGGCGCGGCCGAGATGCTCGGCGGACTTCCGGTGCATATCGTTCTTGGCGAGCCTCGGCTTGTTTGGATACGAATTCGGCTGCAGCATGGATTGCGCCCGCTTGTACGCAGCCTCCAAACGGCCGGACCGGTCATCGCGAATGGCCTCGGGCCACGCCTCATCCTCCCAGACCCAGTTCTCGGCACGCAGCGAGACGTTTGCGTTGATCAGCGAGGTCCCTCCGAGGCCGCAGCCTTGGAGTACATTTATCTGGTCGTTCTGACGCATGTCGAACAGAGCCTCGCGGTTCCCCACATGCCCCGCCATCGTGTCGACTTGGAATTCACTTGCAGCTTTCAGAAGCGTGTCGGGGAAATGGCCGACCGGAATCTCCCGACCACGTTCGAGCAGACATACGCCGACCTTCGATCCGTTTGGCTTTGCCGCCCGGGCAAGCCGGGCAGCGGCGATGGAGCCCCCGTAGCCGGAGCCGATGACGATGACATCGTAGTGGCTCTTGAGTTGGGACAGAGGTGAAGAGAGAAGGCTCATGCGGACTCCTCGAGGGTGTTGGAAGGATTGCGGTGCGCTTCGCGGCTACTTGTCGTGAGCGCTCCTGGCGGCCCGCCGCCGCCGAGTCTCAGTCCCGGGGACCGATGGAACCGAAGCGGCATCGGCCGACTCGTCGCCGCGGACCCGGCGGGGGACGAACTACGACCCGCCGCTGCCGATCCATGTCCCTCGCGGAAGTCCTCGGAAACCGACGGCCAAGGTTCGAGCTCCGGACATGCCGTTGGTTGGCCAGACCGAATCCCCGGTCCAGTCAACGCGACCAAGCGCTGGAGACCTCACTCCGGCGGCGGCCATGGCCACGATACGCGCTCAATCCCGCCAGGGCGCGAGCTTCAGTTCGGACCTGAGAGGTTCGCCACGCCGCCCGATGATGCCGCCGGAGGATAGCTCGCGGCCATCCTTGCCGAATGGGCTGACGATCAGGCGATGGCCATCCGGATCGACATCGACTCGGCAGAAATTGTCCTCTTGGGTAAACCCCCAGGCTCGGTAGTCCACCGTCACGTCATCGTCCAACTCGAACGTGTCCTCCTGTCCCTCGGCCTTGGAATCGTGAACGAATCCGGCCGGGTCACCATCGGAGAATGGAAACGGCCAGTACAACGCCGAAGACGTAATCGAGTACGCGCGAAGTTGCGACACTTCGTCGTTGCCTCCGAATTCCAGTTGGGCGACATTCGCACAGTGGACATCGCCCGACAGGAACACGACGTTCTGCACCCGCTCGTCAACGACCTGCTGGAGCACCGAGCGTCGCGTGGCGGGGAAGGCCGGCCACGAATCGCTACGCTCCTTCCAGCGCGCGCGCTGGAGCGGGTCACCCGCACGCCCCTCCCGCGCATAGACGGGGTTCGGCACGAAGACGCCCGAAGTCACGATGAACTTCGGCACGTTCCCGCGTGTCTGTTGCTGCTCGGCGAGCCAGTTCAACAACAGATCGAGCTGGCTGGGTTCTTCCGGCGAGAGGGCGGGCCGACCGAGCAGATGGTTGTCGTCGAGGTTGCCGGGCTCATTGTCCATCCAACGTTGCGTGCGCGTGTCAAGAACGAAAAACGGGTATCCCGCGCAGCTCAAGTCGTAGAACAGGCGCTGTCCGTAGTTTCGTGGTCCGTGCAGCCACTGGTACGACATGTATGCCCCGATGGCGAGAGTGAAGAGATGGCGCCCCTCCGCGGTGCGGACTCGGTCCTGGTGCCAGTTGTCTTCGATCTCGTGGTCGTCAAGGATCATGTAGGTCGGGACCGACCGCAACAAGCGTCGCATGTTCGGCGAGCCGAACGCGGCCAGGTAGCGCTGCTGGAACTCGTCGAACGTGTCGGCGCGCCCGACCGGGACTTTGCGATTGAACATGTCAGCGTAGATCTGGTCGCCGACCATCAGCACCATCCGCGCGGCAGAGCGACCTTCACGGCCGAGCGCTTCCTCCAACATCGGCCCGAAGATCTCGTCTGCGTGTCTCGCCTTCCACAGGCGGCCAGGGTAGCGGCACGAGCCGATGAGGAACGCCAAGTCGCCGCTGGCGGACTCCGGGGCTGGACCGGTCGTGAACATGGCTCGCGAAAGGTCATCCGGCAGGGACAACAGTTCCTCTGTCCAGACACGGGGCGGAGGCAGG
>Ga0209543_1000311_pt1 | contig 66666 bp, 50 predicted proteins | sample MesohylFT_FD_187296 | JGI IMG/M metagenome (GOLD analysis project Ga0209543, IMG submission 187296) | Host-associated microbial community of the marine sponge Aplysina aerophoba from Gulf of Piran - sponge mesohyl, lysed by freeze-thaw... | ecosystem: Host-associated > Porifera > Sponge >...
CCTTAATTCCAAATAACAAGCAGTATAATTGGTTTGCTCAGCAATGTGGTTATGCCCGTTTTGCCTATAATTATGCCTTATCAGATTTTAAGTCAGGATTAGAGAATGATGAGTTTCTCTCTACATCAAAGTTGAATGAAAGATTTAATGTTGCTAAGAAAACTTATGCTTGGACAAAAACACAAGATCAAGTTGTTGCGAACAAAAGCATATTTGTGAATCTCTCAGCTGCTATTGCCAATTGGGTATCCAAGCGTGCCAAGTTTCCGAAGTATAAGAAGCATGGTAAAAAGGATTCTTTCACGACAAATAATCAATTTGTTCAAGTAGAAGGCAAACGTATCAAGCTACCCAAAATCGGATGGGTCAAAATGTTTCAAGCGTTACGCTGGACAGGAAAAATCATGAAAGTGACTATTAGCAGAACAGCACACCGATGGTTTGTATCCATAACAGTAGACACAGAGGACACCGAGGCAGTTGATAACTCAACGCACCCTGTTGTCGGTATTGATGTTGGTATAAACACATTAGCAACGTGTTCTGATGGCAGCAAATATGATAATCCAAGACCGCTAAAACGATATGAAAGGAAGTTGAGACAGGCACAACGTAGGCTCAGCAAGCGGACAAAAGGATCCAAAAATTGGATAAAACAGAAATGGAAAGTCGCACGTATCCACTACCGAATCGCTTGTATCCGAAACGATGCGCACCATAAAGCAACTACAGATATTGTCAATAAGGCATCTGCTATCGGTATTGAGACACTCAAGGTTACCAATATGCTAAAGAATAAGAAACTCGCAAAAGCATTGTCAGATTCAGGATTAGGCGGGTTTCTCTCTAAACTCAAGACCAAAGCAGAAACGCTTGGAATACCTGTCACAGAAGCATCGCAATTCTATGCAAGTAGCAAAATCTGTAGCAGTTGTGGATATAAAAAGAAAGATCTAACGCTTTCAGAAAGAACGTATCATTGCAGGCAATGTGATGTTTCTATAGATAGAGATGTCAACGCTGCAATAAACCTAAGAAATGTCGCGGTAGGGCATACCGAGACAGAAAACGCTTGTGGAGTCCAAGTAAGACCTCACACTGAGGCACGAGAGACGGAAGCAGGAAAAGCCGTTTGGAAGCAACAAGTGCTGCCAATATAAGAGCTAAGAATCCCCCATGCTTTAGCTGGGGGAGTATGTCAATCTTCCTCAATAGATTCCATCGCATTTTGGAGTGATTTTAGCAATTCTGGTAACAAATCCTGTGGTGGCACAAGGACAATCTCAATCCGACGATTTTTTGCTTTCGCTTCCGCTGTTTCTGCGGTATCTATCGGCTGATAAAACGCATATCCCGTTCCTGATAAACGTTTAGGATCAATACCCGCGTTTTCCTGTAAGTACTTCACTGCGGAAACTGACCTGTCCGTAGAGAGATCCCAGTTTCTCAAGGCATCTCCAGCAATAGGGTTGTTGTCTGTATGCCCTTCAATACGGATTGCATAATCTGCATAATCTTTGTTTAGTAACACCTCTTCAGCAATTGCATCAAGTAGTTCTTTTCCGTCTTTACTAAGGGTCGCGCTACCTGTTTCGAAAAGTATCTTCCCTTTGACATCAAGCGTCAACCGTCCTGCTTCATCAAGGACAGCACCGACGGTGTCTTTAAATCTATCTTGGATAGCTGCAATTGATCGTTGCGATTGCTCTCGTATCCGCTGTAACTCCGATTCAATCTTGGTCAATTTTGATCGGAGATTCTCTTTTTCTTTTTCAAGGCTGCTTTTATCTTGCTGAAGTTTGTTCCGTTCAGCAGCAATTTTCCGTGCGGCTTCACTTGCATTTTCCAATATCTCTTTCGTCTGATTCAGTTCTGTTTCCGTTTCTTTAAGTGTCTTTTCAGTTTCAGCTAACTTTTTTTCTAAACCGGTTTTCGCTGTCTCAGTTGTTTGTAGTGTTGTTTTGGTTGTAGACAGTTCTGCTTGCGTCTGTTTGAGTTCGTCAGATGTTGAATATAGCAGAAATCCCAGAACGGCAGCTGCAACAACAGCAACGACTATAGATGTGATAGCAATTATTCCTTTTGTACCCATGTTATTCTCCTTGTAAACTTAGTAGTGCATCAAAACTATCTTTCTTTGATGATTTATTCTTCTTTGTAGTGCCACAAGTGGTGCATTGGTGTGTTAACACATAAACTCGTTGTTTCATGGTAAATCCTACTGGTTTCATTAAACCTTGACATGTCTCAGCGCGATCTCCTGGATTCACGTCTACATGCTTGCTCCAAAGGCATTCTGGACAGTGATTGGTGTAGCCATCACCCTTTACAAATACACCGCAATTCCCACAGGTAAAATTTTCAATGTTGCGTTGAAACTTTTTGTTCATTGGTTTAGTAGTTGTATTATCTAACAGAATTTCTACGTATCAATATAAGGTGTCAAATTCCAGAGTAGTACAGTGCCATCAAAGCTGCCACTTGCCAGAATAATGCCATCTGGTGAAAACGTTAACGTTTCAATATCTGTTGTATGTCCCCAAAAAGTGTGTATGTTTTTACCAGTTTCAACATCCCACAATCGTATTGCCATTTTCTCCATTCCTTTATCCCACCAAGTTCCTGAGGTTAGATACCGTCCACATGGTGAAAAGGCAAGTGCAAAAGGTTTTATAGTGATTCCTTGATGTGGGAATGACCTTAACAGTATTAATTTTTCAGCACACCAAATATTGATCTCCCGTAACATCCCTCCAGCAATCACTTTTCTACATGGAGAATAAGCTAATGCCATTGAGAAGACAGGATTATTCAAAGGTAATGTGGCAATTTCTTCACCTACGTCAACGTCCCAGAGACGGACAGATTTATCCGTTGCTCCACTTGCCAATCTTTTTCCATCTGGTGAAAATGCCAACGACTTGACGTGATCGGTATGTCCTGTAAATTGTCTTGGCACTTCACTGTGCTTGAGATCCCAGAGGTAGATTACCCCACTTTTTCCCGCAAAAGCAATGCGTTCTTCTGAAATGGCAATAGTGTCATTCCCTAACTGCGTAGGGGGTGCGAATTCAGTGATGGGAATCCCCTTTGCATTCCTAATCTTAATCACCTTGTAGAGGTTGTGGTCGTGGTTCCAGTTGACAACAAGTATGTCTCCTCCGCGCAAAATTGAAAATGACTTAATACTATCATTGAATTCACTTTGGACTGATATTCTCTGCGTCTGATTGTTCTTTATATTCCATAACACGATATCTCGTGTATCTCCCCGTAAGGCAAGTACTTCACCATCAATAAATTGGATCTTACGCGGAAAACAGATTGGTTCGCGAAGTGTTGAATAAGTTTGTGTTTTATTAGATATTTTCAGCTTGTTAGATAATGTGTAGACAATCGCTAACTTCGGACATTTAGAAAACCATTTATAACCAATACTTTCACCAGGGAATTCATAAGTCTGTAGTTTTTCACGCTGTTCTACGTCCCATACCTCAATTGTTCCGCGTGTAAAAACGGTAGCAAGTAGCGTGCCATCCTGTAAATAAAAAGGTCTCCCATAGTCAACATAAGATTTTTTGAGCACATTCTTTTTTAGATCCCACATAAGTAGGGTGCGGCTCGTATCGCTTGATACGAGGAATTGACCACAAGGTGAAAACTTGATCGCTTTCACTAATTCCTTATGTTCGGTAAAGTGGGAGATGCGTTCACCTGACACGATATCCCACACAGAAACATCACTTGCAAAAGGAACAGATGTGGGATTATGTATTCTATATGAATTCTCACACGCCAACATACGACTATCGGGAGAGAAAGCAATAATTCTTCCAGTAAACTTAGCAATTATTGTTCCCGCCATGGAATTCCACACGTAAATTTGATCCATTACAGAGGCTGCAATGTATTGCCCTTCTGGAGAAAAATGGAGTTTTGAATTGTGATTTATCTGCTTATCATTTAATTCTCGTTCCATTTGTCCAATGCATTCACCGCTATGGACATCTAACATTTCAACAATACCATCACCATTTACAATTGCAATCATACAACTGTCCGGAGAAAATCTTAGATGTTTATATATCACACGGTCTTCTGACCTTTTTATCTTGGTTATACATTCCCCATTCTGAATGTCTCGGATTATAATAAAACTGTTCCAATTGGCAAGTGCAATCAGTTTACCATCTGGTGAAATATCAACAGCGTAGATCATTCCTTGTTCCGTTTCCCAAAGAGCAATGGGGGACATTGAAGATACATCATACCACCAGAGTCCTATGCGTGTGCCGACAGCAAAGTATGTCTCATCAGGAGAGAGTGCTATCTCACTATTACCGATATGATCTTGGTATCCTTTTCCAAATCGTGTAATTGCATCTTCCGGCAATGCCCATGTTGCTCCTGTGGGGTCATTTGGGAGGAAATTCAATGGGGCAGGTTTTGGGTTTTGCAAAGCATAGAATTCCTTTTATACATCGCTAAGTCACAGAGACTTTACGTTACATTGGTTTGTGATTATAACTCGGCTCGTGTCATAAAAGTCGCATAGATAGCAGATGTCTTAATGAGATCCGGAATGAAGACACGTTCATTTATTGCATGACCACCCTCACCCTTCGGACCATAACCAATTCCCGGCAATCCTTTATTCACAAAATAGTGTAAGTCTGTAAACCCTGCAGTACTCTTAAATTTCGGTTGGTTATATCGGACAGTCCGCACCGCATCAGCAAAGCCTTGTGCCAAAGTAGAATCAGTATCTGTCGAACAAGGTTCAATTCGTAGGATGGCGCGCACATCTACTTTTAAATCCGGATAGTATTCACACGCCCCTGTAATTGCTTCTCGCAATTCAAGTTCTGCAAACTCCAGTTTTTCGTTCGGTATAACACGTCTATCTATAGAGAAAGTTAGTTTTGCTGGAACAGTGTTGACTTTATCTCCTTCAGTACCACGGAAGGTCCCACCAATGTTCATGGTTGGAAAACGTTCTCCACCATCAGGTAGTTTAAATGCGCGGTCAGGCAACTTCAAATCCCGTTTAACCCGTTGTAATGCTGAAACAAGTTCGGTAGTTTTTTCAAATGCATTAATCCCTTTGTCCGGTTGAGAACCGTGTGCTGCTTTTCCTTGCACCTCAATTTCCAACCATAACACCCCGTTATGTCCATTGCCGATGTTCATTTCTGAACCACCTTCACAGTTGACAACGTAGTCCGCGTTGACCAATTCCTTTTCGACAATATATCCTGCTCCCAACTGTCCACCTGTCTCCTCATCACAAGTAAACGAACATTCGATGTTAAACAATGGTTCAACATCACTCTCCTGAACAGCCTGAATTGCAAATAGCAGTGCAGCGATTGCATCCTTCATATCATCAGAACCACGTCCGTAAAGCCATTCACCTTCAATCTTACCGCTAAATGGATCATCAAACTTCCATTCACCCGAAACTGGGACGACATCGTAGTGCGCGTTGAAATGCACTGTCTTTTCTGCCCCGACATCCCATCGTGCAATAAGGTTCAATCGTGGATGACTTGATGCGTTAGAAATCACTTGGTCTGCACGTTGTTTTGGTACCTTCACAATTCTTGTTTTCATTCCTAACGTCTTGCACTGCGCCTCAAGTAATGCAACAATCTCAGCGTAATTCTCTCCAGGTGGATTGACGGTAGGGATTTTAACAAGTTCTTGTAGCAAACTACACAACGCATCTTGATTGTCCTTAATATAGGATTGTACGGACATGTCTAATGTCTCCTTTAGCGATTTTCCTGTTTAGGAAACAACCGCTTGATCACCTGCTGACAAATGCGTAACCGTTTCACCTGTTTCTGTAAAGGTGCGGGTCACCTCAACAGAAGCATACGTCCACATAATTTTCATCGGGGCATCACTTTCATTCCAAAACCGATGTGGGATCCCAGCAGGAACGAATGTAGTATCATAGGTATGCATTGTAAAGACATCACCATCAACTTCACAGGTCGCTTCACCTTCAAGAATCGTCACAGATTCATCGCAGTTATGGTAATGGCGTGCAATGGCTGCCCCTGGTTCAAATATTGTTATGCCGTTGGTGAGTGATGTTGAATTGAGCCATTTACCTGCTAAGGGTACCGTTTGGACACCAGTACCGCGGTCAATAGGTTTCTGTTTATCAAAATCAATTACATGTGCTTTTGTGCTCATTTTTGGTAAGTCTCTTTCAGTCAGGATTTGTCATAGTTTCACATAAATAGACTATAATTTCAACAGGTTATTTGTTAATTATGATACGATGAATAAACAATTAGAATGAACTGAACACATTTTTAAACCCGCGCAAGGCATGTTCTATATCTCTATCTGTGTGCGTTGCCATCACGGTAACACGTAGACGACTTGTCCCTGTTGGCACAGCAGGAGGACGAATTGCAGGTGCAAACACATCTTCTGCCAGTAGTGCTTGGGTAATGTCCGTTGCGAGTTGCGGTTCACCTAATACCACAGGTATAATTTGGGTCTGACTCGGAAGTAGCGTATATCCTATTTTTGTCAACGTTGTTTTGACTGTATCTGCATGTTCAAGTAAGCGTTTACGTAATTTTGATGAAGAACGCATAACATTCAGTGCTGTATTGGCTGCTGCTAAGGTTGCGGGTGGAAGTCCTGTCGTAAAAATAAAGCCGCGTCCTCGGTTGATGAGCAATTCAATCAATACCTGACTCCCCGCAACATATCCACCCATACCCCCTACTGCCTTGCTGAGCGTACCCATCTGTATAATATCTTGTCCATCTAATCCGCAGTGGGATACAGTACCACTCCCACTTTTTCCCAATACACCAAATCCGTGTGCGTCATCTACCAGCATCATCGCATCGTAAGTCGTTGCGACTTCGTATATATCGCGTAACGGTGCAATATCACCATCCATACTGAATACACCATCTGTCACAATGAGTCGTCGCCTAAAACCAGTAGCCTCCGATAACAGTGTCATTAAGTGTTCAACATCACAGTGTCGGTATACTTTTTTCGTAGCACGACTGAGACGACATCCATCAATAATGCTTGCGTGATTCAGCGCATCACTTAAAATAAGATCATTTTCCCCCGCAAGCACAGGAATTATACTTATATTCGCGGCATAACCTGAGCTAAACACGAGTGCTGCTTCAGTTCCTTTTGTTTTCGCTAAGTTGCTTTCCAAAGTTTCGTAGATTGTGTTATTTCCAGAAATAAGACGAGAACCGCTTGCACCTGTGCCATATACCATTGCTGCATTGGCTGCTGCCGACATAACCTTGGGATGTGTGCTCAAACCCAAATAATTGTTTGACCCAAGCATCACAACATAGCGTCCATCAAGAGTGACTGTGTTTTGGGGAGGACTCATTACGGTGCGTAGGTTACGTGCTAATCCTGCTTTTTCAAGCTCAGCGTACTCTGTTTGCAGCCAGTCATATTGTTTCATGCAGCTACCCGATGAATTGTCTTAAGAAGATATGACTCTGTCTTAACGCACGTTGTCGCGATGCCAATGTTCCTTCATAGGCGCGATCTTCTACCTCAACACAGACTGCACCGTCATAACCGGTATCGTTAAGAGTAGAGAAAAAACTACCCCAGTTGACATCTCCAAGACCTGGAAGTTTCGGTGTGTGATACGCAAGCGGAGTTGCGAGGATACCAACTTCATCAAGTCTTTCTCTGTCTAATCGCACATCTTTTGCGTGCACATGAAAGATGCGATCAGCGAAAGTAGCAAGCGGTTTCAGGTAATCCATTTGGAGCCAGATAAAATGGGATGGGTCATAGTTGAGTCCAAAGTTTGGGGAAGGAATCTCCTCAAACATCCGTTCCCAGATTGCGGGAGAATAAGCAAGGTTTTGCCCAGCAGGCCACTCATCTTCTGTGAAAAACATTGGACAATTCTCAATACCGATACGAATACCATTATCCTCTGCAAATTGGATAAGTGGTTTCCACACCTGCTTGAACCGTTGCCAATTGTCGTCTATTGTGCGTGTCTGATCTCTACCGATGAAGGTATTTACAATGTCTACTGAGAGTCGTTTTGCTGCCAGTATCAGTTTTTTAAGGTGTTCACTATAGACATTTGCTTCCGTTTCGTTAGGTGTTAGTGGATTCGGGTAATAGCCTAAACCACTAATCGTTATCCCAGCATCCGATACACATTGTAAGATTTCTTCTACTTCTGCATCTGAAAGAGATGCTACATCTATATGTGTTACCCCGGCATAACGTCGTTCCGCTTTCCCTTTGGGCCAACACATCAATTCTACACAATCGAACCCTGTGTCTGCAGCGAATTTGACTACCTGCGGTAATGTTTTGTCAGGCAAAATTGCACTTACAAATCCGAGTTTCATACACTCCTCCAAGTCGTTTTTTAACATTATACTACGCAATTGACAATTTTTGGAGTTTTTTCAATGACTGCAATATGAATTCGTCCTACTCGTCTCGTTTCCTTGACAAACCTTACGAAGAGACATTAAAATTATGCAAAAACTTAGTGAACATAATACTCTCGTTGATTTCGGTGCCAAGTGTCTATTTGTTCTTATGTTGTAGTATAAACTTTTAGATAGTGTAGAGAGTGTGCGTACTAAGAATTTACGCTAATATTTGTGGTAAAATAGTAATTTATTTCGCTATAATCCGTTATCTCTTCAATTTGAGACATTAATTTCGTTTCAAAATATAAAGGTATATGATACAATTCATACCAAATGTGGTATAGGAGGATATAGTGACTCCGAAACAACGATACCTCTTCGATTTAACAGGATATCTTCATTTACAAAACGTACTAAGCGAAGAGGAATTGCAAAATGCACAGGATGCTGTTGAACGATGCGTCCAAACACCTCCAGATGAACTCCCACCCGGTATTAGTTATGGTGGAGGTGGATTTTCCAACGGGTTTTCGTTTGATAAGTCGCTTGAGGCACTCACACTTCATCCAAAGACTTGGTCTATTGTCAAAGAGTTGACCAGCAACAGACCACGTTTCAATCGTGGGTCTCTGGTTGCCAAAGGTCCTGAGCATGATCAGGCTATAGGTAAACTACACTGTGCCCGTGAGGATTGTGGTTGGCAAACACGACGCTACGTTGCTAAAAATGGGAAAATTCACAACAACGACTTTGCCATCTTTTTCTATTTTACCGATGTCTATCCCGGCGATGGTGGTTTAGTCGTCTTACCGGGTTCTCATAAAGCGAACTTTGAACGTCCAGAAGGGATTTTCTTCCCCGATCCAGACAATCCCTCAAATGAACTTCATCCTGCTCTTGTAAATGTTACCGCACGTGCCGGTGACGCAATCGTCATGTCAGAATTGCTAACACATGGCGTTTTAATATGGAAACCGAAGGAACGGTATAGGCGATTTATCATCTTACGTTACAAGACGCAATTTTTTGAAGATAATAGAGGGAAAAGAGATGCTTTTCCACCTGAAGTAATGGAACGGCTTTCTCCTGAAACACGTGAACTCACGCAACCTGCACATTATACACATACCAAGGAAATAGTTAAACAGGAACATGTCCAATTAACCTAAAAGGAACGAAAATGACACCAGAACAACGTTACCTATTTGACGTTACAGGTTATCTACACATACAGAATGCTGTTACGGGTGATGCCCTAAAAGCAGCACAAGAGGCTGTTGACAGATATATTCACATGCCACTTGACGAACGTCCTGAAGGATTTACGACACGCCCACGTGATTTAGAACCCGGCAAAGGCGGCAGATACGAACACGGATATGCCTTTGATCGATCGCTTGAAGCGATGACGGTGCATCCCGCTATATGGTCACTCATCAAAGAATTTACCTTTGATATGCCGAGGTTTGTATCGGGGACTCTCACACTGGAGCAGCACAATCCAGACAGACAACCGATGGGAACAAATCCAGCAGGTTTGCATTGTGCACGTGAAGGTCGCCACTGGCTTACACGATATGAGGTTAAGAATCAACAAATCTACTGCAACGATTTTGTTGCGTTCTTCTACTTGACAGATGTTAATCCTGGTGATGGTGGACTTATTGTTATACCCGGCTCACATAAGAGTCAATTCGAGCGACCTGAAGACCTACTGACACCCGGACCTGATGGCATTGATCCAGAATCCGATGATGTTTTCACCAATATCACACCGAAGGCAGGCGATTTTGTTGTGATTTCCGAACTTTTGACACACGGTGTTTTGCAGTGGAGACCGAAGGATAGGGATAGACGGTTCCTCATTCTTCGGTATCGTCCGCAATATGAAGGCAAGTCGGGAATACCCGAACCAATCTTTGAGCGTCTGTCCCCAGAGGTACAGGAATTGACCAAAACTGCATCTTATGGACATACTAAGGAAATTGTCAATCAAGATGTTGTCCAGTTAACCGCTTAATTGAATATTTATGAGGGAGGAATTCCGATGGAAACCACTCAATACCGCGTATGCATTGTTGGCTGTGGACGGATGGGCGGCACCATTGATGAAGAAGTTAGCGGAACGCCGCACGGTGCACTACCGTATTCGCATGCTGCAGGATATACCGCTTATGAACGAACAGAACTTGTCGCTGCCGCAGATGTAGTTGAAGAGAAAGCGAAGCACGTTTGCGACAAATGGGACATTCCAAAATACTACCTTGACTATCAAGAGATGATAACACAGGAAAAACCTGATATCATCAGTATTGCAACGCGTCCGGGTAACCATGCAGAAATCACTCAATTTGCCGCTGAAAACGGTGTGAAAGGTATATATTGCGATAAACCCCTTTGTGCATCTATGGAAGAGGCGGATGCGATGCTTGAGGTCTGTGAGAAATACAATATAAAATTTAATCTTGGCACACAGCGTCGTTTTACACCTGGCTATATCAAGATGCGTGAAATACTTGAGAGTGGACAAATTGGAGACAGACGTTCAATCATTTCTTATACGGGTGGTTCTGCCTTATGGGGTTATACACATGCTGCCGACTTGATACTCTTTTTAGCCAGTGATTCAGAGATAGATTATGTTCAGGGCAACGTCGCTGTTGATGATGCTGACTTTGAGGATAATCAAACTGAATCGGATCCGGGTATTGTTATGGGGTACATCCGTTTTAAGAATGGCATCCACGGTATTAGCATTCTCGGTACTGCTTACGAATTTGAGGTGAATTGTAGTGAAGGCACAGTTCGTTCTCTCAACAACGGTCTCGGTTTTCAACTCCGTAAACGTCAGGGGCAATATAGTGAAATTTTAGATACACAATTCCCGCCTTTTGAACGCAAAAGTGGCACCGTCGGATGCATTGAGGACATTGTAGAGGCAATTGACACCGATACTGAAACACAAGGTAATATCCAACTGGCACATCGCAGCACCGAAATGGTCTTTGCCATAGTAGATTCTCAACGTCAGAAGGGCATGCGTGTGCCGATTCCTATGGAAAACCGAGGACTCTACCTCGGTAGGTGGTAACCAATGATTACAAAATTCAAAAAAGTAGTAGGCACAGTCCGTGTGCCGAAATCCATAAAAATTTGCTCAGTCGTTGTAGGTATACTGTTTCTGTCAATCTATGTAACAACTTCACCGCATGGTGATTCGCATTCAAAAAAGGACATGACACGACCCGTAAGTACACTTTATGAACAACGTGCTCCCAGTAGAGATGGGATCGGTAAGATTTACATGGGTCGTGAAATATCGCAGGTGATGGGACATCTCGCTGCCGGATGGTTAGAACGTCCTGAACGCGAACGTGAAGAGATGCCAAATCTTCTCATCGAATCGTTGAAACTAAAGGAGGGAGATGTCGTTGCTGATATAGGTGTTGGCACAGGTTATATTGCACGACGCATTTCACCCGTTATCGGTAATACTGGCACTATCTACGGGGTTGAAATTCAGCAGGAGATGCTTGATATCCTCGCTGAGAAGATGACAGAAGAAGGTATTACAAACATCAAAGGGATATTAGGCACAATTACCGATCCGAAGTTGCCACCGAATTCAGTTGATCTCGTCATTATGGTAGATGTCTACCACGAATTTTCGCATCCGTATGAGATGATGAAGAATATCTGTCGTGGTCTCAAAATTGGTGGTAGAGTTGCGTTTGTAGAATACCGTTTGGAAGATGACAATGTGCCGATCAAACGTCTTCACAAGATGAGTGAGTTACAGGTGATAAAGGAGGCGACACCGCATCCGTTGTCTTGGGTAGAGACGATTGATAGTCTGCCGTGGCAGCATATTATCATTTTTGAGAAGGTTGCTGTAGAATAAAGATGAGAAATTAATTGACATTAAAACCGATTACGCCTTAAAATGGCACAACCATTTTAAACTTTTTGATTACCGTAACGTTACATATCATAATATTCTGTATAACATATTCTGTATAACAAACTTCAGCTTGTAAGTCATATTATAAAGGGAGTGAATATCAGTGAAAAGTGCTAAAAGTTCCATTCCACTAACCTATCTGTTAGTATGTTTATGCATCTTATTGTTAGGGGTACCCCTTGCATCCGCAGATAACCACGAAACCGCACAAACACCAGTTGATTATACACAAGATATCCGTCCTATCTTATCAAATAACTGTTTCGCATGCCACGGACCAGATGAGAAAGCCCGTAAAGCAAACCTAAGACTTGATACAAAGGAAGGCGCGTTTTCTGAACCGAGTGGGTATCCGATTCTCGTCCCCGAAAAACCGGATGAGAGTGAACTCTACCTCCGAATCGTATCTGAGGACGAAAGTTATCAGATGCCGCCAGCAGATTTCAATAAAACACTCACACCAGAGCAGATTGAGACAATCAAGCATTGGATAAATCAAGGTGCAAAATGGGAAGACCATTGGGCATTTACAACTCCTGTTCGTCCTACGCTACCTGCTGTCAAAAAAGCGGATTGGGTAAAAAATCCGATTGATGCTTTCATCTTGTCGCGTCTTGAAAAGGAAGGGCTGAGACCTGCCGAAGAAGCCGATAAACGCTCGCTCATACGTCGCTTAAGCTTTGATCTCACAGGATTACCACCCACGCTTGAAGAGATACATTTATTCCTAAATGACGATTCTCCCAATGCCTATGAAAAACTAATTAATACCTTCATGGCGAAACCAGAATATGGTGAACACATGGCACGTTTATGGTTAGATGTTGCACGTTATGGTGATACCCACGGACTACACTTAGACAACTACCGTGAGATGTGGCCCTATAGGGATTGGGTTATAAACGCATTTAACAATAATATTCCTTTTGACCAATTTACGATTGAACAGTTGGCAGGGGATCTCTTGCCAGAACCGACCCTTGATCAACGTGTTGCTACTGGTTTCAACCGATGCCATGTTACAACCAGTGAAGGTGGTTCAATTGCTGAGGAATACTACGTCCGATACGCAGTTGATAGAGCAAATACCACTGCTACCGTCTGGATGGGTTTAACCGCGGGTTGTGCCCAGTGCCACGACCATAAATACGACCCAATTTCGCAGAAGGAATACTATCAACTCTATGCCTATTTCAACAATATCACTGAGAATGCTATGGACGGCAACCGTAAGGATTCTCCACCTGTTGTGAAGTTGCCGACACCAGAACAGACAGCACAACTTGCAAAATATGATGAACAGATTAAAGACTTAGATGCACAGAGTAAGGGATCAATTCCACATATTGACGCTGCTCAAACTGCGTGGGAAAACAGGATGCCACGGTGGACGACTATTAAGCCAGAAGTTGTCCTTTCACAAGGACTGGCAACGCTCAAAATCAATGACGATAATTCAGTTTTAGCAAGCGGTACGAATCCGGACAAAGAGGTCTACGAAGTCATTGCCAAACTACCTCCTGGCAAATGGAGTGCATTGCGATTAGAAGGTATCCCTGATAAATCCCTACCGGGAAGCGGTATTGGACGAAGTGACAATAGCAATGTTGTTCTAACAGGATTCTCTGTTGACATAGTTCCTGCTGAAATGGCAGAAGAGATGCTTGCTGAGGCTCAGGAAACCGCAAAGAAAGCCGAAGAGGCAATACAGAAGGCTGCAGAAGAAGCGAAGAAAGCTGCAGAGGAAGCAAAGAAAGCTGCTGAAGAAGCGGCAAAAGCAACTGATGATTCTGCTGTGGAAGCAGCACCAGAAACTGATGATGGCAAAGATGCTGAGAAACCTGTTGAGGAAGACACACCGGAAACCGATGAAGAAAAGGATGCTGAAAAACCTGCAGAAGAAGCAGCACCAGAAACCAATGAAGGGAAGGATGCTGAAAAACCCGCGGAAGAAGCAGCACCAGAAACTGATGATGGTAGGGATGCGGAAGAAGCAGCTCTGGAAACTGATGAAGGGAAAGCTGCTGAAGAAGCTACAGTTGACGGAGAAACACCAGAAACTGATGAAGCAAAAGACGCTGATGAAACATCCGAAGAAGCAGCCGAACCAGCTGAGGAAAAAGATCCATGGACATCCGTTCCCGTTGTAATGGCTTGGGCGGATAAGGAACAGTCAGGTGGTGAATTTTCCATTGCTAACGCCATTGATGATAAACTGGAAACTGGATGGGGATTGGAAAGTAATAATAATCGTGGGAACAGCCGCCAAGCAATTTTCCTCGTTGCAAACCCATTCGGGATAGAAGGTGGGTTGTTGCGGATTCGTCTGAATCACGAATCCGAGAGTGCTAAGCACCATCTTGGTCGGTTCAGACTTGCTGTTACAGATGCCCCAACGATCTACCCGATTGGTTCTAAAGTAGGTCTTGCAAACTGGCATTCCGTCGGTCCATTTACCGCTGAACACGGAAACGTTGCCTTCTATAATGTGTATGAACCAGAAACCAAACCTGTGAATACAGGTGACAAATTCACTGTCGGTTCGCAGGAATTAACTTGGAAACAGCAGGCACACTGGAAAGATGGAGAGGTGCATAACGACATCGTTGGTGAAAATAGTGCTACATATCTCTATCGGAATATATCATCAGAAACTAAGCAGAAAGCCACACTTTATCTTAGCAGTAATGATGGGTTAAAAGTGTGGGTAAACCAAACGGAAGTGCTTGCCAGTAATATTCAACGCGATGCTGTACCGGATACAGACAGAATCCAAATTCAGCTAAATCCCGGTAATAACGCCTTGTTGTTGAAAGTTGTTAACTATTCTGGTCCGTCTGGTTTCTATTTCCGTATGGAATCCGATACACCGATGGTAACAGCAAACATCGTTGACACAATAGCAATTGAAAGAGGAAAACGTAACGGTGATCAACAGACGCAAATTCGGGAATACTACCGTCGAAATGTTACTACCGATGAAGGTTTGAAGAAACTTTACGCGGATATCTCGGATACACAAAATAAGCGGAATTCCTTAAACAATTCTTTCACTACAACGTTGGTTATGCAGGAGCGTTCTGAACCGCGCGGTGCATATATTCTGGAACGTGGGGCATACGAACATCGTGGAGAACAAGTCTATCCACAAACTCCGGCTGCACTCCCACCGATGGTGAAAGGTTCACCTCCAAACAGACTTTCACTCGCAAAATGGTTGGTTTCACCGAAGCATCCGCTCACATCGCGTGTCACAATTAACCGTTTCTGGCAACATATTTTCGGTGCGGGTATTGTCCGAACATCTGAAGACTTCGGCACACAAGGTACACCACCTACCCATCCAGAATTGCTGGATTGGCTTGCAACCGAATTTGTCGCATCCGAGTGGGACGTGCAAACAATGCTGAAACTGATGCTAACCTCGGCAACATATAAACAAAGTTCACGGGTTACCCCAGAGAAATTGGAACTTGATGCCGATAACGTGTTGCTTTCCAGAGCACCAAGATACCGGTTAGATGCAGAAATTGTGCGTGATAATGTCCTTACACTCAGTGGCCTGATGTTTAAACGTATTGGTGGACCGAGTGTCAAACCCCCGCAACCGGGTGGACTTTGGAAAGCAGTCGGGTTTACCGGTTCTAATACAGATACCTTTAGGAAAGATTCTGGTTCTGATAAGGTGCATCGCAGAAGTCTCTATACCTTCTGGAAGCGAACAGCACCACCGCCGCAAATGAACATATTGGATGCACCATCACGTGAGGCTTGCACAATTCGTCGTGAACGCACGAATACACCAATGCAGGCGTTGATGTTGATGAATGACCCACAGTTCTTTGAAGCGGCACGCGTTTTTGCTGAACGAACAATCAAATTAGGAGGTAATACACCGGAAGAGCGAATCTCCTATATGTTTGAGTTGGCAACTGCCCGCGAACCCAAACCTACAGAAGCCGCACTGCTCCTTGAAACGATGAAGGCTCACGCGGAAGAACTGAAAGCAGATCCAGAGGCAGCCAAAGAACTCATTGCTGTCGGGGAATCCAAACCTGATGAAAAATTAGATGCAGTCGAAGTCGCTACATGGACAATGATTGCAAACCTTATCCTCAATCTGGACGAAGTCCTGAATAAGGGATAATCAAATTTGATGGACACTACATCTCAGTAGTGTCCATTTATCCAATCAAGGAACACAGACTTATGAATGATACTTATGTAATAATATCCGATGCCAACTTAGCCGCTGCCATACGAGAAGTACTCGGTTTGAGCTCAGGTGATACTATCCCGTTAAAAAGGTTAGAGGAATTAGAGAAACTACATGCTGATGAAAAAGGTATAAAAGACTTAACAGGATTAGAGAATGCAACAGGATTAAAGGTATTAGAACTTCAAAAGAATCAAATTAGCGACATCACACCTATTAGCGGATTGAAGCAACTGACTTATGTAGAGTTCTGGGATAATCAAATCACGGATATTTCACCGCTTGCAAAGTTAAAGCAAGTCACAAAATTGGGACTCGGTGACAATTGTATCAGTGACATCAAACCTCTTACGGAGTTAACCCAACTCACAGAATTGGGACTTTGGGATAATCAACTTAGCGACATTTCTCCACTTACGAACTTGACACAGATACAGTTGTTAAACATCAGACGAAATCAACTTAGTGATATAAGTCCACTTGCCAACTTAAAACATATTACGCATTTATGGCTTAGTGGCAATCAAATTAAAGACATAAATACTATTGGTGGACTGACGCAGTTGACACATTTAGCATTGGATAAGAATCAAATCAACACCATTCAACCTATAGTTAACCTAACGAGTTTAACGCATTTACGTATCAATGAGAATCCGATTCAGGACATTGAATCGCTTCCTAGACTGACAGATATAGAACTGGATATTCCAACTCTTGTTGACAATTAAATTGAGGGCTACAATATGAAGTCTTTTTTCGTTATGGTTCTCATACTCATATCTTCCCTCACATTTGCATATAGCGATACTGTGGTAATTCCAGACGTGAACTTAGATGCTGCTGTGCGCGAAGCACTCAGTTTAGATCCAACTGATCCTATCCCACAAAATAAGTTGGAAGAATTGGAAAGTTTAGATGTCATAGAAAAAGGCATAAAAGACCTAACAGGTATAGAAAAAGCAACAGGATTAACGACATTAGAACTTAATGACAATCAAATTAGTGACATCACACCCCTTACTAACTTAACTAAACTGACAGAACTATACCTTACAAATAATCAAATCAGTGACATCAAGGCATTGGCAAGCTTAACTGAACTCATAAAATTATCAATCTCTGGCAACCAAATCAATGATATTACTCTGCTTGCTGGATTGTCAAAACTCACAGAATTATGGTGTAACAATAATCAAGTCAGTGATATAAAACCAATTGCTGGATTGACGCAACTGACGCAATTATATCTTTGGAATAATCCACTCAAGGACATTACGCCGCTGGAAAGAATGGAACAGTTAAGGGAGTTAAGTCTTGGGGGAAATCCGATCAACGACTTAACACTATTCTCAGGTATGACGGAATTGAGGAAGCTATGGCTTTGGGATAGTCAAATCAGTGATATCACCCCGCTTGCTGGATTGACAATGCTAACAGACTTATACCTCACGAAAAATCCTATCAATGACATCACCCCACTTGCTGGATTGACAAAACTGGAAAAGTTATACCTCATAGAAAATCAGATTAACGACATCACCTCGCTTGCTGGACTAACCAAACTTACAACATTATGGCTTGACGACAATCAAATCAGCGACATTACGCCACTCGCGGGATTGACACAGCTGACAGACCTAACTCTCATGGATAATCAAGTTCGTGATATAACATCACTTTCTGGATTGGCGAAGTTGAAATGGTTACGTATCTGGAACAATCAGATTAGTGACATCACACCACTTGCGAACTTGAAACAGTTGGCAACCTTATTGCTCTTAAATAATCAGATTTCTGACATTACGTCTCTTGCTGATCTAACACAATTAACGCATCTAAATCTTTCCGGAAATCAGATCCAAGACATCACACCACTGACGGGATTAACACAATTAACATATTTATCCCTCAGTAGAAATCAAATCAGCGACATCAAAACCCTATCAAGATTGGCACAGTTGACATCATTATCCCTTGACGATAATGGAATCAGTGACATAAAACCAATTGAAGGTTTAATAAAGATTCGTAGTTTATTGCTCAGCAGAAATAAAATTGACAACATCACGCCAATTGCTGGGTTGACGGAACTCACACAGTTATGGCTTTCAAACAATCAGATCAACGACATCAAATCGCTCTCAGAATTAACGAATTTGACAGAATTATTGATGTATGACAATCAAATCAAGGATATCAGTCCTGTTGAGAATCTGACAAGTTTAACGCTTTTAAAGGTCTATGGAAATCCAATTCAAAATATGGAATCACTTGTGAGGTTATTGAAACAAGTTCCAGATTTGAAATTGGATATCCAAGCACAGCTTCCAATAACGTCTATCCCCGATCCAACAATACCGGATGTTAATTTAGCCAACGCGGTGCGAGAGGAACTCGGTTTGAAACGTAGCGATACCATACCGTTGATGAATTTGACAGAATTAGAGGAGTTAAATGTCGGAGGAAAGAGTATAGAAGACTTAACAGGACTGGAAAAGGCGACAAAATTAAAGGTCTTGGTACTTGATCGTAATCAAATCAGTGATATTATGCCGCTCGCTAATCTGAAACAACTCACAGACTTAGATCTTAGTCGAAATCAGATCAATGACATCACACCTCTTGCAGACTTGACCCAACTCACTGAGCTGAAGATTCAGAATAACCAAATCAGCGACTTAAAACCGCTTTCTAAATTAACACAAATTACATTGTTACGTCTTAATGACAACAAAATCAAAAATGTCATGCCGCTCATACGAATGTCGAAGTTGACACATTTATATCTTACCAGAAATCAAATAAGCGATATAACACTCCTCGGGGCATTAACACAGTTGGAAGAGTTAGCCATTGGTGGTAATCAGTTTCGTGACATCACGTTTCTTGCTGACTTGACTAACCTAAAGATGTTATGGCTTTGGGGAAGTCAGATTCAGGACATCACACCACTCAAAAAACTAACCCAATTAACAGGCTTAAACCTTCATGACACACAAATTCGTGATATCACAGTCCTTGGTGGAATGACAAAATTGACATGGCTCCGAATTCATAAAAATGCAATCAACGATATTACGCCTCTCGCGAACTTAACACAACTAACAGGAATACTGCTTCAGGAAAATCAAATCACGAACCTTACACCTCTCGCTGGGTTGAAAAAATTGGATAGTTTGAGTCTCCAAAAAAACCAAATTGATGATATCACACCACTCAAAGATTTAACAAAGTTAAAAGAATTAAATCTGGGTGGAAACAAAATTACCGACATCACACCTATCCAAAATTTACGAAGTTTGACATCATTTTGGGTATGGGATAATCAAATTACCGACATAACACCATTAACTGAGTTGACACAAATGGAGAAGTTGTGGCTTTGGGGAAATCAAATCAGCGATCTCACACCGATAACTAATTTCACAGAATTGGAAGAGTTAAGCCTTGGAGTTAACAAAATCAGTGATCTCACTCCCATAGTAGGAGCAACAAAGTTAGAACTATTGGATATAGACAGAAACCAAATCACTGACATCAGCCTCCTTGTAAAGTTTCCAAATTTAAGGAGTCTAAATCTCAGGGGAAATCCAATTCAAGATATGGAGCCTCTTCAAATACTGTTGAAACAAAATGAGAATTTAAAAGTGGATGTACCGACATCAATTGAACTGAATATTCAGCCACCACCTGCAAATAAGTAAAGCATAGCAATGTCCAAAAAGAAGCAACAGGCATTGTAATAGGAGATAACAATGGACCCAATTAAGGAATATTTGAAACTTGAAACCCGCCGCCAATTCTTCGGCAAATGTGCAACAGGACTCGGCGGTGCAGCCCTTGCCACATTGCTGCCGAATAGCATCGTAAACGCTCTTGAACAGCAGGCAGGAACGCGGGTTGGCGGATTACCAGAACTGCCGCACTTTGCACCAAAAGCGAAACGCGCAATCTACCTATTTATGTCTGGTGCGCCTTCGCAAATGGACCTGTTTGACTACAAACCGAAGATGGGGGAATTCTTTGATAAAGACCTACCGGAAACAGTCCGGATGGGACAACGTCTTACTACAATGACCTCAGGACAAGCACGGTTCCCAATTGCACCGTCTATCTTTGAGTTCAAAAAACACGATAATGGAGGCGATGGTGCGTGGCTTAGCGAGTTGCTGCCTCATACAGCAACTATGGTTAAGGATATCGCTATCGTCAAATCAGTACATACCGATGCGATTAATCACGATCCAGCAATCACTTTCGTCTGTACCGGTGATGAGACTCCGGGTAAACCGAGTCTCGGTGCATGGCTTAGTTACGGTCTCGGTAGTGAAAACCAAAACCTTCCCGCTTTCATTGTGATGAACGCGACTTGGAGTGGTCCGAAGGGGGCACAGGCACTCTACAATCGTCTCTGGGGTTCTGGTTTCCTCCCATCTGAGCATCAAGGTGTGCTACTCCGCAGTCAAGGCGATCCTGTGCTGTTCCTCTCAAATCCGAAAGGTATGAATGAAAAAACACGCAAACGGATGCTTGATTCTTTAGTCAAACTCAACGAGGAAATATATGAGGAAGTCGGTGATCCTGAAACGCATGCGCGTATCACACAATATGAGATGGCATTCCGTATGCAGACCTCTGTTCCTGAGCTCACGGATCTGAAACAGGAGACTGACAAAGTTAAGGAGATGTACGGTCCTGAGGTTGACACACCCGGAACATTTGCTAATTGCTGCATCCTTGCTCGTAGGATGATGGAACGCGATGTCCGTCTCGTTCAAATCTTCCACCGCGGATGGGACCAGCACGGTGATTTACCCAAGAACATCCGAAATCAGGCGCGCGACATTGACCAACCCGCAACCGCACTCGTTCAAGACCTGAAACAACGCGGAATGCTTGATGATACGCTCGTTGTGTGGGGTGGTGAATTCGGTCGAACTGTCTATTGCCAAGGGGCACTTAAGAAGGATAACTATGGACGAGATCATCATCCTAAGTGTTTCACGCTATGGATGGCTGGTGGTGGTATCAAAGGTGGGGTCGTTTACGGCGAAACTGATGATTTCAGTTACAATATCGTCAAAGACCCTGTATCTGTTCGTGACCTAAACGCAACAATCCTTAACCAACTCGGCATTGACCACGAACGCTTGACCTATAAGTTCCAAGGACTTGATCATCGGTTAACTGGCGTTGAAGAGAAAGCACGTGTTGTCAATGAGATATTGGCATAACAAAGGAGTTAACAATGGACCCAATTAAGGAATATCTGCAACTTGAAACACGCCGTCAATTCTTCGGAAAATGTGCGATGGGTCTCGGAGGAGTAGCCCTCGCTTCATTGCTTCCGAATAGTATTGTAAATGCCCTTGAACAGCAAGCAGGTACACGGGTTGGCGGTTTGTCCGAACTACCACACTTTGCACCAAAAGCGAAACGTGCTATTTACCTATTCATGTCCGGTGCGCCATCGCAAATGGACATGTATGATTATAAACCGAAAATGGGTGAATTCTTTGATAAAGATCTACCGGAAACAGTTCGGATGGGACAACGTCTTACCACCATGACCTCCGGACAGAAACGTTTCCCGATTGCACCATCTATATTTGAGTTTAAGAAGCATGACAACGGTAGTGATGGTGCTTGGGTTAGCGAATTGCTCCCGCATACTGCTTCTATGGTAAAGGATATAGCAATCGTAAAATCGTTGCATACCGATGCGATTAACCACGACCCGGCTATTACCTTTGTCTGTACTGGCGATGAAACTCCCGGTAAACCGAGTCTCGGTGCGTGGCTTAGTTACGGATTAGGCACAGACAACAAAAATCTTCCATCTTTTATTGTAATGAATGCCACGTGGACAGGTAGGAAGTCCGCACAAGCACTATATAACCGACTATGGGGTTCTGGTTTTCTCCCATCAGAACATCAAGGTGTCCTACTCCGAAGTCAAGGCGATCCGGTACTATTCCTCTCAAATCCGAAAGGCATGAGCGAAAAAGCACGAAAACGGATGCTTGATTCTTTAGTCAAACTCAACGAGGAAATCTACGAAGAGGTAGGTGATCCTGAAACGCATGCACGTATTTCCCAATATGAGATGGCATTTCGTATGCAGTCCTCTGTCCCTGAACTCACTGACCTAAAACAGGAGTCAGATAAAGTCAAGGAAATGTATGGTCCAGAGGTAGACACCCCAGGCACATTCGCGAATTGCTGTATTCTTGCGCGTCGGATGATGGAACGTGATGTTCGCCTCGTACAAATCTTCCATCGCGGATGGGATCAGCACGGAAACTTACCTAACGATATTCGAAACCAATGTCGTGACATTGACCAACCCGCAACGGCACTTGTCCAAGACTTGAAACAACGTGGTATGCTTGATGATACACTCGTTGTGTGGGGTGGTGAATTCGGACGGACTGTTTATTGCCAAGGGGCACTCAAGAAGGATAACTACGGGAGAGATCATCATCCGAAATGCTTTACGATGTGGATGGCAGGCGGCGGTGTCAAACCCGGAATCGTTCACGGTGAAACTGATGACTTCAGCTACAACGTCATCAAAGACCCCGTATCTGTCCGAGACCTTAACGCTACGATACTTAACCAACTCGGTATTGACCACGAAAGGTTGACCTATAAGTTCCAAGGACTTGATCATCGGTTAACTGGGGTTGAGGAAAAAGCGCGGGTCGTTAACGAAATCTTGGCATAATCAAAACATACAGTAAGTGTGCCATCTTCAACAGTTGAACTGCTGCATATCTATCTCTGTCTACACGCAAAACTATCGCAACTACAGTTTTTTAAGATGTATGGAGTTGAAATGCAAGTTTACCATGGTACCGAACAGACACTTGATGCAAATACATTCCTCTCAATTCTGCAAGAAGATTATGACAGCATATTTTTGACAAATTGCATAATTGAAGGTGTAATTGTCTTCTCATCTGAAACTGATGTAGAGATTGATGGACAATTGGTAGTTGATAAGGAAATTGTTTGCGTTCGGTGCACGTTTAAAAACGTTTTCAAATTCGAAAATACCTTATTCAAAAAAGAAGTGTTTTTCGGTAATTCAGTGTTTCAAGATACTGTTAATTTCCGTAATAGTGTGTTCCAGAAAGCCTGTGACTTCGGGGAATCCACCTTTGAAGGTTCAGTCCTTTTCCGTGGTGCAGCCTTCAACGGAATGGCACGCTTTTCCAAAACACGTTTTCAACAGGTTGCAGATTTTAACGATTCGCAATTCTCGGAAAACGCGGTTTTCAGAAATGCAATCTTCCAAGATGCTTCACATTTCAACCGAGCGTTTTTCAGCAAGAAATTAGATTCCGTACAAGCACGATTCTCAGATACTGTTGTCTACAATGAGGCAACGTTTAGCGAAGAAACTGATTTCACTGCTGCACGATTTGCCGTTTCCGCGTCCTATCAAAATGTGAGTTATATATCAGACACAATATGGCAGTGGATACGGAATAAGTTTTCTCATCAGTCAATACAACCTACAGAATTCTATTTAGATAGTGAAGACATTAATGGGGTTTTGAATCCATTTTTCAAACGTTACGTAGCGGATCAACAGTACGTTCGGGCATTCAAAGAAAAACACCCATTTTGGGCATTGGTCTGGAGATGGAGTTCAGATTATGGTCGCAGTTTAGCACTTTGGGCACTCTGGTCATTGCTGATTGCTCTTTCGTTCTCATTTGTTTATATGAAAGCACCGATGTGGTTTCCAGGATGGCTTCAAAAAACAATGCCTAAGTTCCACCAAGTAACAGTCACCGAAGCAAACGGAGACCTGACATTTTGGAAATCCTTTTACTTTAGTATTGTCACCTTTACGACATTAGGATTCGGGGATGTGGTTGCAGCCAATACATCCGCTCGCATTCTCGTCACCCTTGAAGTCATTTTCGGATATATTATGCTCGGAGGATTAATCAGTATTTTTGCCAATAAACTTGCCAGTAGAAGTTAATATCACATCTCCGATTCGCGTTACCGCTACTCCATGATTAACAACATTTGGTAGTACCTGAACTATAGTAGGGAGAGAAAATCAAGGATTATGAAAAAATTAAATGCAGCTATTGTCGGAGCAGGATGGTCAGCAGAAGGACACACAAAAGCATTCCAACATTACGGTGTAGAAGTGATCGTTATCTGTGCGCGCAAACCTGAAATCGTTGGGAGAGTCGCCACCGAATTAGGTATTCCAAATGCCTCAATTGACTGGCGAAAAAGTTTGTTGGAACATAAACCTGATATTGTTGCGGTTACAACACCTGCTATTTTACGCACAGAAGTCATTGAAGTAGCAGTTGAACTCGGATGTCATGTCATCTGTGAAAAACCGCTTGCTCTTACCGCTGAAGAAGCAGGTCATATCTATAACCTCATCAAAGATACGGAATTGAAACACGCTTTCGCCGCAACACATTTATACGACCCGAGCGTGGCTTATGTACGTGAACTGCTGACACAGCAGAAAATCATCGGTGATATAACCGCAGTTGATGTCGGATATACCCGAAGAATACCAGGTCCTCCTTCAGATAAAATTAAGCCTTGGAATTGGATGAGTTCTCTTGCACACGGTGGTGGTGCTTTAAACAATGGACTCACACACCGACTCGGTATGCTTGAGCGGATGACCGGCATGAAAGTATCAGCAGCAGTCGGTGAGGCAAAAATCCATCCAAGGAAAGCACCGGTAGTTCCGGAAATACGCGATTGGCGTGTGTGGCGAAGCACTATGATTACTCAAGAGGAAGCATCAAAACTTGAGTGGCGTGAGTGTGATGCGGAATGGGATTATTCCGCGTTTTTCAAGTTGGGACATCCAAATCCAGATTCCAGCAATGCTATTCTTGCGACAATGCGCACAAATCCGGGAGTGCCATCAAATAAACCCCATGGTGGCTGGTTTTTCTACGGAACACAAGGCACACTCGTCGGGAGAGGTGGACATATTCTATATCAAATTACAAAACATGTTGGTGAGGAAACTGAAGAACTGTCAGTACCACAGGAGTTTCAAGACGACCTGCCTCAAATCGGAGATGAAATCCAAAATAAGTGGACTGCTCTCGTTCGTGATTTTCTCGCAGATATTCAAGATCGTCCACACGAACCATATTTGACTTTCCATGATGGATGGCGTTACCAAATTGCTATTGATGCTATTCGGGGAAGCGAAGGATGGGCTGCGATGCTTTAATGGAGCAAGCGGTATATGCGTTTCAAATCGTAAGGAAAAATATAAATGTATGAAAAGCATGATGAGACGATTGAAGCGCGGGAACTGCTTGAGGCATTGGAAAGCGATACCTCACACATCTCACTGAATAATTGCACGATTGAAGGCGTTATTGACCTACATGCAACAGAACTTGAACGCGATGCAAATGACCGAATCTGTATTGATAAAACCCTATCCTGTATCGGGTGTACTTTCAATAACATTGTTAATTTCCGAACAGCAGTTTTCCAACAAGAAGTCTCCTTCCGCCGTTCCGTTTTTGAGGCAGATGCCGATTTTGATGAAGCCACTTTCCAACATCAAAGCGGGAATCGTGAAACGATGCTTCACAGCGGTTTTCGTGAAACAACCTTTGCGGGTCGTGCTAACTTCCATAGTGTTGTTTTCCACAGAAGCGTAAGTTTTTGGCGTGCAAAATTCCACAACGTCGCAGACTTCCACCAAGCACAATTTCATAATAACGCTGTTTTCCATGAAGCACAATTCCAAAAGGAAGTGAACTTTAGACGTGTGCTTTTCCAACAGACACTTGATTGTACCGGTACAAACTTCGCACAAGTCGTTGAATTTAATCGGGCAACATTTATCGGTACCACCCTTTTTACTGCAGCAAAGTTTGCATCTGTCGCCTCCTTTCGTGATGTTCAGTATATCCCAAATACAATCCGTCAATCGATTGTAAATAGGTTCACCAAAAATCGCAAAAAACCTACAGAATTCTATTTGGACAGTCAACATGTGGACGAAGTTGCTAACCCATTTTTCAAACGTTATGTAGCGGATCAGCAGTTCATTCGTGCATTCAGTAAAGCGAATCCGATGTTAGCGCGTCTATGGAGATGGAGTTCTGATTATGGACGAAATCTGGGTTTATGGGCTTTTTGGTCACTGTTTTTTGCATTTCTGTTTGCTATAACATACATGCCGTTTCCATCGTGGACACCCGAATGGATGCAAACCTTATCCCCCCAATTTCATCAAGCGACTGGTCAGTATAGTGGTGAGCAGTTAACGTTTTGGAATTCCTTCTATTTCAGCGTTGTCACATTTACTACACTCGGTTTCGGTGATGTTGTAGCAGACAACGCCACCGCACGTCTACTTGTGACGTTGGAAGTCATTTTTGGCTATCTGATGTTAGGTGGGTTGATCAGTATCTTCGCAAATAAACTTGCAAGTCGTAGTTAATGAAGTGAGTGTTTAATGGTAGTAGGTAGACTCTGTGGCCCGTCCACAAGTTAAAAAATATATGAATTTTACGACTACTAATACCATTTCTAATAAATAAAGTGCCATTTGCTGAGGACTACTTGTAGGAGCGACCTCCTGGTCGCGACCGGGAGGTCGCTCCTACAGAAGAAAGATTTCCAATCAATAACAATGGTTGAATCCAGTAATGGGACAATAAATATTAGAATTGGTATAACTAAAGTGTCGTCAATTGGCTTTACCTGAATAAGTCTATTTTCGTGTTTATCCACCCAAATTATTATACAGACTCACAACTAATACCATTTCCAACATATAATGTCCCTTTTTGTAGCACAAACTGTTAGTTTGTGTCCTACAGCATTACTATACTAATAACCGAAAATGAGACAATTATTAATAGAAATGGTATAAGTATTGCGAAGTATTGAGAATTCGCTGTCTATAGTTTTTCATCTAATTATTCTCTCAGTGATTGTTCATTTTTGGAAGGAAAGAAGAAGAGAAATAAAAACTGAATCAATATTGATACGGAGGTCCTTAAAAATGGCTAGAAAAATTTTTGTGTCCTATAAACACTCTGATGATAGTGTTGAACCCATTAAGGACGAAACAACAGCACGTGCTTATGTTGATGAGTTAATTGAAATCTTTGAAGATGATGAAATCTATAAAGGTGAAGGCGATGAAGATTTGAGTGAATTCAAAGATGAAACGATTGAAACTCACCTGAAAGATAAGATATACGACAGTAGCGTAACACTTGTTCTAATTTCACCAAATATGAAGGAATTGTTGAAAAATGAATCTGACCAATGGATTCCTTGGGAAATATCATATTCTCTAAAAGAAATAACACGAAATGAGCGTACAAGCCAAACAAATGGCATGCTTGCAATTGTTTTGCCAGATTCAAATTCATCATATAGTTATTATCTTGAAGAAAATACATGCACTGCTTGCAATTGCCGCACCCTACATACTAATACACTGTTTCAGATACTACGAGATAATATGTTCAATGTTATGGAACCAACATTTAGTAATTGTCCAGAACATCCTCCTGAAACTGTATATAAAGGTCATTCTTCCTATATTTATTCGGTTAAATGGAGTGATTTTATAGGTGATACAGACAAATATCTTGACATAGTGGAAGAAATAAGGGAAAATATAAATGATTACGACATTACAAAAACAGTGAAAGATTAAATTGTGGATAAGTTTACTCTCAAATTGATATTGACAAGATCACCTATTATTTTCCACAGTATAATAAACTGTATATTAATTTGTAACACATGGCTAAGGAGGACAAAGTCATGAACGGTACAGAAAAAGTCGTAAAACATTTGGAGATGATACAAGCTGTAATTAACCGTTTGGGACGAAACAGTTTTCTCTTAAAAAGCTGGAGTATGACAATTCTCGTTGCAGCCATGGTCTTAATCGCAAAGGAAGATCTACAAAATCCATATACTGTTTTAGTTCTTTTTCTTCCAATTTTTGGATTTTGGATTTTGGATGGTTACTTTCTCCAGCAAGAACGACTGTTCCGAAAAGTCTATGACGAGGTCAGAGGACAAACTGATACCGAATTCGAAATGAATCTTGGCAAGCACAAAGACAAACCAAAGTGTAGTCGATTGTCTGCTACTTTTTCCCAAACACTCGTTATATTCTACTTGATAGAAATCCTTTTCGTAATTGCAGTAGCTTATTTCTTTTAGTTAATAATGCGTACTATGAGACACGTACTTCAGTGTTGAACAGGATGATGTTTGGGTGTTAATTAGGTCCGCAATAGTTGGTTAATAAGGAAATTACCACTCTGCTGGCTCATAGATAGTACAGTTCGTTGTTTTCATTCCGTCTACATCCTCACATTCCGCATCATCCCAAATTCACCCAAAAAATCAAAAAAACACCCACTCAATCTTATACATCCATAAAACATATTGGATATATATTGTTCCAAAATCCACAACCCCTTCCAATCCTCAACAACACGTGCTATAATACTATTACTATGAAAAACACAACCACATACAAATCCAACATAACCGCATTCGTAGGTCGGATCGAGCAAAGCGACCTCCGACAAATAGCCAAAAACAAAAGATACAGTTTTTCAAGTTTTTTTTACACAGTAAACCGGTGAAAACAACCTATAAACCCAGTCTGGTACAACAACGAGACAACAACACAGTAAAGATACAGTTATGTAAAAAAAGGCATAAAACTGTATCTTTTTAAAACGGAGGAAAACAACACGATTCGTAGGTCGGAGCGAGCGAAGCGACCTCCGACAGGGTATTAAACAATACAAAAACAGCAAAAAATCAAAGAATAATAAGTAATTCAAAGGTTACGGTTTTTCTTTTTTTTTACATTCAAAAAAACCGATGAAAACAACCCATAAACCCAGACAGGAACTAAAACCAGTGAAAAATACCAAAAGTTACCGTTATGTAGAAATTAGACATAAAACCGTAACCTTTTTATACGGAAAAAAACCCAATGAAAATGCAAGACAAACAATTCACAGTCAAATATAATGTCCGAAGTCTTGTGCATGGTGTTCCATTCGTTTCTTTATGCAAAAAACTTTACACACCAAAAATCAACCATTGACAGAATATGGAAATAGAAATATAATTAAATAGGAAATGCCATACCTAAGCATTACTCAACCACATTTCACTGTTCGTTTAAGGAATCTCTTTATGTCATTCAGGATCTTATCTAAACTTGTTGTTATCCTCATACTATGCATCTCCATAACACATGTAACAGCGCAAGAGTCTCCTAACACCGATTACTTCGACCACATCACCCTATTCTCAGACGGCAGAATCACACGATTCGCACAGATGCCGATTCGCGTGTTCATTTCATCTGTCATAAAAGAGAGTCCATACCTACCAGAACTTCGCTACGCAATGCGTGAATGGGAGACTGCAACCGAACAACTGATCCAATTTCAGGAAATCGATACACCAGATAAAGCAGATATCAAAGTTAGTTGGGGATATAGTAGTCTGATGGATATACATGATACCCGTCTCGGAAGTGCACAGTTAAGACGGATACCTAACAGACAGGCAACAGATAAGGATAACGAAGTAATAATCGAAGTAGAAATAATACTCATGCTGGAAGGCGATGATACCGTCACAGAACTATCCGAACTGGAAATGCGTACAGTCTGCCTACACGAGTTCGGACATGCAATTGGATTATGGGGACACAGTCCACACCCAGGCGATATATGCTATCCTACTGCCACAGCACAGCATCCGTCTCTGCGAGATATAAACACCTTACGTAAACTCTATAATACACCGATTGGCACTCCTCAACACGACGAGGCAATCAAAGCATTAAAAACGGAGATTTTACAAGAACCCAGGGAACATTACCATCACTTTCTACTCGGTAATGTCCATTTTGACAAAGGTGATATGGAATCCGCCATTGATAGTTATCAAGATTGTATCCATATAAATGAACACTTCCAACCTGCCATTGAAAAACTATTGATGGCTTATGAAGCAATAGGGCAGTTATCTACGGCGATCAATCTGCTTGAACAAAGGATAAAAACCAAACCGAGATCTGCCGATTACAACACACTCGGAATTCACTACTACAATAAAGGTGAAGTTGATATGGCGATAGATTCCTTTAAAAGTGCTGTTGCTCTCAACCCTTACCACAAAGCATCAAAACATAACTTACACCAACTCTTCAGAGAAAAGGCACTCCGCTCGCTAAAAGCCGAGGACTTTGAAACAGCAACGAAGATGTTTGAGAAGATTATCCAACTCAACCCGATGGATTCAACGACATATATGTTGATGGGTGAGGGTTATGCTCGGGCTGGACATTACAAGAATGCCATTGATTACTATCAAAAAGCACTTAAGATAAATCCTGTTAGTAGAATAACCAAACGAGGACTCGCGCAATCATATAACAACTACGGAGTCACGCTCAGAAATAGTAAGAAATGGGATGATGCTATCGCCGCTTACCATAAGGCATTGGAAATACATCCCGCTTTCCATATTGCCCGATCAAACTTGAGTGATGCTTTTTGGCAGAAAGCAAACACCTTACGCAATAACGGACAAGTTGATGAAGCCATCAACGCTTATTTGGAATTGCAGAAACTTCAACCAAAGGACACACAAATCTCCAGTTTACTTGGTGAGTTGTATCTCAAAAAACGGAATTATGCCGCTGCTGTCACTGAATTTCATAAAGTCTATTTGTCAAAACCTGATGATCCTCAAGCACGCCATAACCTGATTGCAGCATATCATCAATCAGCACAACATCTGATTGATCGGAAAGATTTCGGTTCCGCTATTGAACTCCTTCAGAAAGCAGTGATCATTGCCCCTACCGAAACCAATATTCGTTTGAGTTTAGCACATGCATATCAAAGCATTGGTGAATATGAAAGTGCCCAAACAGAACTTAATCATGTCATTAAAAGCGATCCACACAACCAGCAAGCAAATACCGAGCAAATAAACCTCTATATTCGTCTTGGAAATGCGTTTGTGCAGCAGAAGAATTATCCTGCCGCACTTGCACAGTTCCAAGCAATCCCTGAAACTGAAAGAGATGTCGTCATAAACAATATAATAGGTTACCTCTATCTCGTTCAAGGGAGATATACTGAGGCATTGACTGCCTTTGATAAGGTAATTTCCCAAGATCCATACAATAGACCAACCTATCAAAATCTCATTTCGCTTGAAGCTCAAGTGGCAAACCGAATCTTTGGACGCAATAAAACTGATATACTCATACGGACGCGATGCATACTCGCTATCTGCTTGTTAAACCAGAACAAATTTGACGCTGCACTTACAAAATACCAACAAGCAAAAGATAGCAAATCAGAAAAACATCAAGAACTTTTATATAATACTGGAACAAAATTACTGAGTAGATTTGAAGCACAGAAGGATTTGGAGAAAAGTGCTACGATACGTCAATGGATTGGAGAACTAAACTACAACCCCAACAAGGTACTTGATGACCGTTAGAATAATGTTCGCTGAGCATATTCGGTACATACAATAGGCGGCATCTTGCGTAATAATTGCAATAAAAAAGGTCGGGTAATCAAACCCGACCTAATCGTTATGTCACAATCTTATTGAGAAGGACGTTGTCCTCTCTGTCCACCTTGACCGCGTTGTCCACCTTCACCACCACCACGGAATCTATTACTACGCTCTTGCTCCTGTAATTGACGTTCTTTCGTCAATTCGTTCAGTTTCGTCATCTGCTCTTCAGATAAAACCTTTTTCAGTTCTGCCTGAAATTCTTTTCCTGCGCTTCCAATAAGTGCTCGCATCTCTTGCATACCTGTACGCATATCACCGGATTCACGAATTTCTTTTATCTTCGTTTCGAATTTATCACGAGTTGCCTGATAGACAGGACGCGCTTTCACGAGGGTATCATCGTCTACCTTAACCTTAAATGTTAGATCTAACCATGAATTATCAACTATAGATGTAGCATTAAAAGATCTCATCATATCCATACCGCGATTCCCACCTTGACGATTCCCACGCTGACCCTGTCCGGGTTGTGCATCCCTATCGGGACGTTGCGCTGACGTTACATGTTCAAATACAAAAAGACCGGATACTACCATAAGTGCAATTGCCCCGAGGGCTACAATTTTACGTTTCATCTGTGTCTCCTTAGTGGAACCTGAACCCTTGATTTATGTCAAGACTATCGTTCCAAATATAGTAATTGTGTTATCACTCTACTGGATAGCAAAATGTCGTTGCTGAGAGAGTGTTTCATAATCGTTTCGTTTGTTTAGTCAAGTCTATTCAAAAAATGTTCGTTTTAATTCTGACCTACCACAACCAATTCTTTTTATCGTCTGTCTATGTAGATTAAACCACAATTTGATACCATCTAACATTTAATGTTATAATTGAGAAAAAGGAAGGACATGATGGACTGGAAAGACGCACTCTCTGCAATTGTTACTAACACCAAAACACGACTCAGATATGGAGAACCTCTCTCAAAACACACACACTTCGGCATCGGTGGAGAAGCAACAGCATACATAGAAGTCAGCACAATAGACGACTTAGCAGCATTAGCACATTTTCACCGCAAATGGGATGTTCCCGTTGCAGTTATAGGTAGAGGGTCAAATCTGTTAGTGAGTGATCAAGGTTTTAATGGTGTCGTCGTCAGGTTAATCGGAGAATTAGCAGCATTAGATGTGGATGGGGACATTGTTGCCGTTGGTGCTGGACTTTCACTGCCACGGTTATCCAAAGTGATGTCAAAAAGCGGGTTAAGCGGTGTAGAATTTGCGCTCGGAATCCCCGGTGCTGTTGGCGGTGCGCTTATTATGAATGCAGGCGCATGGGGGAGTAGTTTCGGAGATGTCGTAACAGATGTCACTGTTATGGATGATATGGGTGAACTCGTCCAGTTAACGCACGACGAAGCACACTTTGAATATAGACATAGCGGACTGGATACCTATTTCTGCGTTGTAGGTGCAACCCTCAAACTACAACATGGGGATGTTGGCACGATTACAACATTGATGAATGGTTTATTCAAACAAAAAACTCTAACACAACCTTTTGTGGAAGAGAATGCGGGGTGTATGTTCAAAAATCCACCGGACGATTCCGCAGGACGTCTAATAGATGTCTGTGGTCTAAAAGGACATCGTATTGGCGGCGCAGAGGTATCTACAGTTCACGGTAATTTTATTCTCAATCTTGATAACGCAACTGCATCAGATGTATTAGAGTTAGTCGCATACATTCAAGAGCATGTGCGAGAAAAAACTGGTATTTCTCTACAAACAGAGGTCAAACGTTTGGGGTTTGACGAGTAAATTATCTTGTATCATTATCCGAATGGGTTGAAACAAAAACTAATAAACTGTTTTCAATTTTCCCCAAGTTGTTGTTAATTTGTTGGTAGGTTCAACTGCTAAGAACCCAGTTGCTCTTTCAAGTCCATCTTCCATAACGGTTTTTATAGCGTCTTGAGAAAGAGGCACATTAAACAGCGCGACTTCATCAAGCAAACCCTCGCACTGATGTCCACCATTTGACCCATCCCCAATCCGCATCCGTGCGGGATTAGCATCAAGACTCGGTTTAACATAACCTGCTTTACCAACTTCTACACCATCAGTATAAATAATTAGTCCTTCATCTTTTGCCCAAACTCCAGCCAAGTGATGCCAATCACCGTCGGTGAGAACAGGACCGCCTTTTGTGCCTCCCCATGCACCTGCTGCGCCTTTGGTGATACTCAATTGAAGCGTTTGTGTGTCCTTATCTACAGCTAATAGATAGTTGCGAGGATTCTGTCCACGCATCATGATAGACTGCCAACGCGTTCCCTGTGAGGGTTTTAGGTTTGCCCAAGCAACAATTGTTAGTTCTTCAAGTATAATACTATCGTTTGCTGCTACTTCCACATAGACACTGCTGCCATCAAACTCCAACGCTTTCCCGAACATGCCATCTTGCCACTTCTTTGGACCTGCGATAGTACCATCATTTCCTGCATCGGAACTATCCTTTGCAACATTCCCTGAACCTTCCTCAAAAAGCCACATACCAGCAACGGTTGCTTGATCAATTTTCCCGAACGCATACGGACTTACAAGTAGCATTATGATTGCTAAAATGCTGGCAATAATATTCGTCTTCACTTGAATACCTCCTGCGTGTAACTTATCATGTATGATTACAATAATACCAGTTCCTGTGCGTATTATCAACTGCATAACCTATTACACTAACTCAAGTTGCTACAATGTTTTCGAGAGAAATGCCCTTTTTTATTAAAACAGTATCCGCATGTCTAATATTTTGTAGGTAGTAACTTGGGTTACACTATAAAATCTAAGGACGAATCACCGTGCCGTCCATACGTCGGACTGGTGCCCAACCACCGTTGAGAGGATGTTCTGGAAATGGGAACCGTGCTGCAAGTTCCTCATTTATATCAATGCCGAGTCCTGGTTGCTCATTTGCCCAAAAACATCCGTCTCTAATTTCCGGACATCCTGGAAATACCTCTTTTGTATTTTCTCCAAATACATGCTGTTCCTGAATTCCGAAGTTATAACAAGCTAAATCTAATGCTACGTTTGCTGCATGCCCAACAGGTGATACATCACCGGGACCGTGCCATGCTGTGCGGACACCAAAGAATTCACAAAACGCAGCGAGTTTACGAGCTGGACTGATACCACCAATCTGTGAAATATGCACCCGAATGAAATCAATAAGACGGTCTTTGATTAGATGGACGTATTCATTCGGGTTGTTAAACAGTTCACCCATTGCAATTGGAATGCTTGTTTGTTGACGCATCAGTTGAAAATAGTCTACATCTTCTGGAGCAAAAGGATCTTCAAGAAAAAATAGGTTGTACGGTTCTAAACCTTTTGCCAGATTAATTGCTTGAATAGGAGGAATCCGTTCATGCACATCGTGCAGAAGCTCAACTTCGTCCCCTAACTTTGTCCGTAGATGATCGAAAAGTTTGATAACAGTATTGACATAAGGTGTCGGTTCAAAGGCAGGAGAACTTCGCTTTCCACCACCCGCGCCATAAGTTGTATAGCCGGGAATTGCAACTTGTGCGCGTACATAACGATACCCTTGTTCCATATATCGTCTAACACTGTTTTCTACATCCTCAAAACTTCCACCGCCTGCATGTGCGTAAAGTGTTGCTGCATCACGACATTTACCACCGAGCAATTGATAGACAGGCATATTCGCTCGTTTACCCATAATGTCCCATAATGCAATGTCTACTCCGCTGAGAGCATTGTTCAGCACAGGTCCATTTCGCCAATACGAACTAACAAAACTTGTCTGGAAAATGTCCTCTATGTTAGTGGGATCTTTCCCAATCAGAAAAGGTTTAAGGTATTCATCAACTGCAGTGGCAACTGCCAATGGACGTTGCGTAAACGTAGCACAACCGATCCCGTATAGACCGGGTTCACTCGTTTCAATCTTTACAACGACGAGTCGGATACCATTTGGAGCCGTTAGGATAGTTTTGACATCTGTTATTTTCAAAGTGGACATTCTCCCATTATCTGAATTGTGAAGGCATAGTCAGTGGCATTCTAACACTAATACTGATTGAATTTACCAAACTGTACTTGACTTGTCAAGCAAAACCTGTGAAATCAACCTGATTATACCAAAACCCTTCAGTGTCTACTGTGTCCTCTATGCTTTCTGCGATCCAGACTACGCAAAGTAGCAGGCACGCTCCGCGTGCCATCCGCATACTTGTCAGAATCACAGCAAACACGTGCCTATAACTTTACACACTCCCACCATAAAATCAGTTGAATTCGCGGATAATATCTTGTATAATATCACTGAACTAATACATACCAAATCTCACATAAAAGATATAAACACAGAACTCGGAGGTTTCCAACATGTTTTTTGGTTTGTTTGACCCAATCTATTTCGTATTTCTTGCACCTGGACTTGCCCTGTCTCTGTATGCAACATGGAAGACAAAATCTACATTCGCAAAATATTCAAAAATCGGTTCGCAAAAGCGGTTGACAGGTGCACAGGCAGCAGCACTCATGTTGCAAAGAAATGGGATTGACGGAGTCAAAATTGAACATACAGGTGGATGGTTAAGTGACCACTACGATCCACGCAAAAAAGTATTACGGTTGTCCAATGATGTATATTCAAGTCATTCACTTTCTGCGATAGGAGTTGCATGTCATGAAGCAGGACACGCTATGCAGGATGCCCACGGTTACGCAATGTTAAGCCTTCGAAGTGCGCTTGTGCCAGCGACTAACTTTAGTTCAGTTTTCTCGTATATTGTGATGATAGCTGGATTCCTTCTCCAGATGGAAGGTTTAATATTGTTAGGTGTAATTCTATTTTCTGTAGGTGTGGTGTTTTCATTGGTAACACTTCCTGTGGAATGGGATGCGAGTCGTCGTGCTAAAGTTGCGATGGCAGAAGTAGGTATGCTTTCACCCGATGAAAACCGTCATGCGAGCAAAGTGCTTAACGCAGCATTTTTAACCTATCTGGCTGCAGCAATAACAAGTTTATTGATGCTTCTCTACTATTTGTTCCGATTGGGACTTTTGGGTGGGGATGAGTAAAATGATGTAGATGGCGCGGCGATGAACCGCGCACGTTTAGGATGATAGCGAATTACTCTTTGCTTTCAATTTCTACACCGGGCCACTGATCGTTCCGTTCAGTAATATCAACGGTAATCCCATCTGGGTCTTCAACTTTAAAAGCTTCAGATGGTAACTCGTTAGAATTCGGATCGTAAGGTTTAGTGCCATCCAAACCTTCCCATGTAATTTCAAAACCGAGTTTCTCACAACGTTGCGCTGCTTCGCGTAGATCTGGAACTCGGACTCCTATGTGGAGGTAATCTAACATTCCACTGATATGCTTGGGACGGTCAGGACCATTATGCTGAAACACACGAAAATTGTGATAACCGTCTGTTAGGTCATAGCATCCGTTCATTGTTGAGGCAACACTCAAACCGAGTGCATCTCTCCAGAAACGGATACTTTTTTCTAAATTTGTTGTACGGACACCGATGTGTACAAGTGTTGTTGACATAAGAATTCTCCTTTTTGTTAGGGCACATAGAATGTGCGTACTACATCTAAACCCACACAGATGGTTCTCTGTCTTCTGCGCGGTGTTCAAAAAGCAGTTTCACATCATCAGGGAACTGATCGAATGTTTCTCCGGGAATCGTAGCAGTATTGACACCGAAAAGTTCCAAATTCAACCACCATGGTGCATATCTGACAACAACCGCGGTTCGACGACCATCACTTGGATTTTCTGCGTTGGAATGCCAAATTCGGCTGTCCATGATAAGTACACTACCAGCACTACCGGTGGCTTGCATTTCACCTGACAGTGGGTTGCGGTCTCCGATGCCATCCTCTTTACCTCTGGGATTTCTAAGGTCAACATGGGATTTCGGTACAATCCAAGTGCCACCGTTTTCAGTCGTAAAATCGGTTAGCATCCAGAGGGTTGTGATACCAATTATAGCAGTTGGAAACGGTTGGGTGATATGCCATTTCTGGTTCAAGTCATACGGAAAATCGGAGTGGTAGGCACGCACCAATTTATAATGTGGTGGACGTGTCTTGTACTCTGTTTGTGATATACGTACCTGCGGTCCTAATAATTCACGAAGAACTGCAAGGAGTCGTTCATTTGCGAGATGTTCAGCAAAGCGTGGCATAAAACTTATGACATTACGCGTCCATCTGCCATTGTCTTTGCTAAATTGACTATAATCAGCTTCTGAGGTTTCAACCTCTTCACGGACAGAATCGACGATGTCTGTGGGGATAACATTCTCAAGCACACACCAACCTTCTTCGCGTAACTGCGTCACATAAGGGTTGATGGTATCTACTAAATTCTCTGTAGTCATTCTGTTCTCCTTCAAAATATGAATTAGAAAGGATTATCAGTTTATTTTACTGTAAAAGGATTAACTACGTTCCTTGTTATGACGAATTGCTACCTTTATAAGCGGTGTTAGCCGCATTATTTTACCCAGTGAACCGTTGATTCCAATCTCATGTGTTGCTATAGCACCCATAACATTGAGTTCACCTTTCCAAAATTTATGTGCGACATCTCCCGTCATCGTAAGTTCTACGTCGGGAGTAACATCAACACACGGTTCTGAGGAAATAGTATATTCGCCATTTGCTACTGTTAGTGTCATCACACAGTCTGGCATGGTATAATTAAATCTAACACATAACGAAAGTGTCTCAAGTGCCTCTTGTGCTTCAGGTAATGTTGCAATTTCTTCAAATAGTTCACTAATGTAACTATGAAGTTGTTGTGATGTTTCAAATATAGCCATAGTTTGCTGTATAGCATAACTTATATTTTATAGAAGGTCAAATTAAAAATGATTAAGAACCCATTCCACATTTACGGTAAAGACTCTGAGGAAGATCTGAATTCTGACCAGAAGGATCAAGTTATGAAAGTTGTCCGAGATTTTTATGGGACGGATAATCTCCGCTATAAATTACCTATTGGATATATAGACATAATTCAAACACATAACCATATATCTCATATATTCTTTAACGATAATTCCACACTTTATCAACCACCATCAGTTTCTACAACAGAATTGCTAAAGCTTACAAAAGATATGTTGGATCGGTATTTTAATGGGAAGTCGGTGGATTTTCGAGAGATTCCAGTTAAAATAGAAAGCGGTACAGACTTTCAAAATCAGGTTTGGGACGTAATTCATCAGATTCCGTATGGTAAGGTACGCAGTTACAAATGGATAGCAGAACAAATTAATAGACCGAAGGCTGTCCGTGCAGTTGGAAATGCCACTGGCAGCAATCCGATTACAATCATAATTCCCTGCCATCGTGTAATTGGGAGCAATGGTAATTTAGGTGGTTATGGCGGGGGTCTTGAACGAAAACGCCATTTCCTAACGCTTGAAGGATATCCAGTTGAGGTGATGAGTGAAAAATAAGAAATATAAGGGTAAGTCAACAGAGGCTATTCATGCGGGAGAATCGTTACCTATTCTCCCGTCTGATGGAGAAGAAGGTCTGTCAGAAAAAACTGGCATTCCATTACTCACTCCAATTTATCAGAATAGCACATTCCAATTTCAGACAGCAGCAGAATGTGAATTGGCATGCATTGATGAGGAAAGTGGTTACATCTATACACGATGGGGAAATCCTACACAACAGGTGTTAGAACAGAAACTTGCAGTCCTTGAGACAGGTGAAGCAGCGTTGGCAACGGCTTCAGGAATGGGTGCTATTAGCACGGCACTACTCACTGCTTTGCTTGATGGTGGTCACGTTGTGGCTATGGAAACCCTTTATTCCGCCGCATACAATCTGCTGAACGAAGATTTCCCACGGATGGGAATTGAGACTACATTCGTTGATGCAACTGATCCGAATAAAATTGAAAGTGCTATTCGTCCTGACACAAAGGTTATCTACTTAGAAAGTCCAACAAACCCGCTACTCAAACTTGTTGATATCGCTGCGTGCGCTGAGATTGCAAAGACACATAACATAACATCAATCATCGATAATACTTTCGCTACAGCCTGCGGTCAACAACCAATAACACTTGGTATTGATGTGGTGCTCCACAGCATGACGAAATATCTGAGTGGTAACGGTGCAGTCATCGCAGGTGCAATAATCGGTGAGAATGAATTCATTATGCGTGCCAAAAAAGGTGCGTTGCGAAACTTCGGTGCAGTCATCAGTCCGTTTAACGCGTGGTTAACATTACTCGGCATACCTACTTTACCACTTCGGTGGACAAAGCACTGTGAGAACGCGGTCAGCATCGCAACGTTCCTTGAGCAGCATCCTGCAGTTGCTTGGGTACGTTATCCTGGGTTAGTTAGCCATCCTCAGTATGAACTTGCGAAACGTCAGATGAACGGTTTTGGTGGTATGATAACAATGGAACTCAAAGGAGGACGAGATGCTGGTGAGGCATTGGTGAACCGACTTCAAATCTGCTCACTGGCAGTTAGTTTAGGCGATGTTCGCACCTTAGTATGTCATCCTGCATCAACAACGCATTCACTTGTCTCTGCCGAAGTCCGTCAACAGACCGGTATTACGGACGGTATGGTCAGGTTCTCCATTGGATTAGAGGATACTGAGGATATCATTGCTGACCTTGATCAAGCGTTAGATGTTCTTCCTTCTTGAAGAATTTATTTATCTACATTTATGGCAGTTTTGTTAAAGCATCAATTTAATTCTTGATAATAATGAACAATCTTGTTATGCTTGATAATCAGAAAAGATACAAATACTAAGAATGAATTTTGTGTGCCGATTTAGGAGAAAAGTAATGAATAAATTATTATGTTTAATATCAATTATCGCATTAATCTTTGTAAATTACAGTTTCGCACAGGATGTTGCTGTCGTCTACGACGCTAAAATAGAAAACGGGGGTGGTTTGGGAATTGCAGGTGGTGTCGCTGGTGCAAAAGGATTAGCAGACCTAATTGTAGAGAAACTTATAGATCATAAAGTTGCTGCAGAAATCGTTGATGCTGAAGCTTTAGTAGAATATATGGATAATAATCCAAATGGTATCTTTGTTCTCACACAAGGAAATACACCTGACACAATATTTCAAAATAAAGGAAAAGATGATCTGATTTATTCCTGGTTGAGAGAGGGCGGAATCGGTGGATTCATAGGAGACTATCCATTGTACTATTATTGGGATTTTAATGCTGGGGCACGCGTTACTGCAGCGGGTGCAGGTCAACAAAAGATTTTTGGGGTGACCGTCACCAATGCAAACGTCGCAGCAGTTTCACCGACAGATCACGGAAAAGAGTTTATTCCTTCACTCGGAAAATGGACGTCAAATCGTCCAGTCGGTCTCGCTGCTCTTAGAAATAATAATTTTGAGTTTGAAAGTTATGCAGATGATGGAAATAATGCAGATCCAGTTGCTTACCGAACTGAGGATATGGAAGGATGGTTTATTAACTTTCACACTTCATGTTGTGGTACGGTCATACCGGACAATGAGCAAGTTGCAACAGAATATGCTGAACTCATCTCAAACCGTTTTTCTGATGGTTTGTCAGTAGATCCTATAGGAAAAGTTAGTGTGGTTTGGGGACAGCTAAAATCTGTGCGATAGCCAACAGACCGTCCGTAGTCGTAATCATCTGATTGTGACTACGGAAATTCAATCAATAGGTTTGTTCAGTAATTTTCTTGACTTTTCTATTCAGATATATTATAATTACTACGGTATAGATAAGTATCTAACATGCACACGGCACAATAAGGCGTGTACAACACAATTAAATAGATTACATAAAAGCGTTGAAAGGGAGGAGTAGGTCCTCCGGACTTGCAAGAGATGGTGACTCATAGGCTGTAAGGTTACCTCAAGATCCTACGACTGAAGGTCGCCCTGGAGCTGCTAATCTGAATATTCTATTGATCGATATCCCAAGTAAGATTAGTCGGTGTGATGTCCGTTATCGCATCCCAAAGAGTGCTTTTCCTCGTTCTGGTAGTTTTTAAAGTCTTATTTCCATGGAAACGAGGGAGAGAATTGGAGTGGTACCACGGTAAGGTCGGTTTCGGCAGTAATCGCAAGCCGAAACGTGCTATAATAGCCGCATCCTTCTCGTCTCCAAAGTTGGAACGAGAGGGTTTTTTACTTTCAACAACTTACGGCACAATGGAATGTGCCTTTACCGTCTATGAGGAAAATTGGCATGGAACTTTCAGGTGCACAAACCCTGGTTGATTGTCTCAAACGAGAAGGTGTCGAATATATCTTCGGTGTGAACGGTGGCGCGGCAATGCCTATTTTCGATGCCCTGTACGATGAAACAGAAGTAAAATTAATTCCAATGCGTCATGAGCAAGGTGCTTCTCATGCCGCTGATGGATATGCACGCGCCACAGGAAAAGTCGGTGTAGCACTTGCCACCTCCGGTCCTGGCGCAACTAATCTTGTGACAGGAATCGCCACAGCATATATGGATTCAATCCCAATGGTCGCGATTACTGGACAGGTGTACACAGATTTTATTGGAAGTGATGCATTTCAAGAATGTGATGTTATCGGTGTAACTCGCCCAATCTGTAAACATAGTTACCTCATCAAAAATTCTGACGAAGTCGCCGATGTTGTGGCAGAAGCATTCCATATTGCCAGCACAGGGAAACAAGGACCCGTCATTATTGACATTGCAAAAGATGCTCAGAAAAATGAAACGCTGTTTCAATATCCAGAAACAGTAGATATTCGCAGCTATAAACCACAAGTAGATGGTGATCCAGCACAAATTGCAAAAGCCGCAGCGTTGATTAAGGAAGCAAAACGTCCAATGCTTTATGCAGGTGGTGGTGTTGTGCTTGCCGATGCGAGTGAAGAACTGCGAGAATTAACCCTCAAAACGCAGATTCCCATTACCGTCACATTGATGGGACTTGGTGCGTTTCCCGAAACACATCCGTTAGCAATGGAGATGCCCGGCATGCACGGGTCTTGCTGTGCTAATTATGCTTTCACGGATTCCGATCTTGTTGTTGCTATTGGGGCAAGATTTGATGATAGGGTTACCGGGAACTTGAGTAAATTCGCACCGAACGCTAAAAAAATACATATAGATATTGATGCATCATGTATCGGGAAAAATGTACAAGTAGATGTGCCAATTGTTGGAGATGCAAAGAATGTCCTTACGGAACTAAACAAGTTAGTTGACACCGCAGATATTGACCCTTGGCGCGATCAAATTCAGGAATGGAAGCAGAAATATCCATTTGAATATGAGCAAAAAGGTAATAAGGTGATGCCTCAATATGTCATTGAGCAGATATATCAGCATTACAGTGATGCAATAGTCGTAGCAGATGTCGGTCAACACCAGATGTGGGCAGCACAATACTTCAAATTCACTGAACCTCGCAAGTGGCTCAACTCTGGAGGGCTTGGAACAATGGGTTTCAGTCTGCCAGCTGCAATCGGAGCACAACTCGGTTGTCCAGAAGATACCGTAGTTAATATCAACGGTGATGGGTCATACATTATGTGCATTCAAGAATTAGTGCCAGCGATTACGATGAAGTTACCTCTTAAGATATTCATTATCAACAATATGTATTTAGGGATGGTGCGTCAATGGCAAGAACTCTTCAGCAACAAACGGTATGCTGCTGTTGATTATCACGACAACCCAGATTTCGCTTTACTTGCACAGGCATTCGGTGCTACCGGTCTCCGTGTAGAACATCCTGAAGATGTTGAACCCGCATTACTGAAGGCAAAAGGGATCAACGACGGTCCCGTTGTCATTGATTTCATCGTTGCAGAAGAGGAAAACGTGTTCCCGATGGTACCCGCTGGACAAGGTCTTGGAGATGTCATCAGGGGACTATCCTAAATCCAATACCTGTGAGAGGGATCAATTCTCTTGTTTTCTGGAAGAGATGTGACATTCCCTCTCAATCTCAAAAACAAGCTATTATTAAAAAATATGAATAAAGAAGAACGACACATTTTTTCGGTCATGGTCGAAAATCGATTTGGCGTGCTTGCACGTGTTGTAAGTCTTTTCAGTGGACGCGGATTTAATATTGACAGCCTCAACGTCGCAGAAACACACGACAAAAGCGTTTCACAGATTACCCTCGTTACACATGGCGATGCACAGATAATTGAGCAAATCTATCAGCACCTGAATAGACTGATTGACGTTATTGAGGTGACAGACCTTTCCGCTGGTACACATGTTGAACGTGAGATTGTGCTGATTAAAGTTTCCACTGATGATGCACAAAAACGCACAGAAATTCTTCAAACTGCTGAAGTCTTCCGTGGACGTGTGATTGATATGAAACCTGCCTCCCTTGTGCTTGAAATTACCGGGGATGAGGGTAAATTGGAAGCAGCAATAAATATTTTTAACACCTACGGCATTCTTGAATTAGCACGTACTGGTAAAATAGCGATGTCGCGCGGAGTTACAAATTAGGATTTGTTCGTGTAACCTTCCAATTTTCCAACAGTTACAGTCCTATATCATTATACCATTTCTAAGTGATAATCATCTCATTGTAGGAGGGAACACATAGATTATTTGACACAGACCCTAAGTCATATATCAGAGTCCTTTGACTATTAATCGTTATGTGACTATTCAAATTAAAACTATATTAATTAATCAATATCTTCATATAAACTATTCCTACGGATAGATTATATTAACAACGAAGGTAAGTGTGAGAATCGAAGTTATTAATTCGGTTTAGTTTGATATTTTGGGTTACATTATTCATACTCCACGCAGAAGAACGGAAAACCCAGTTTTCTAAAATATGGACTTGCCATTGGGAACTCAACGAGCAACCCACCATCAAATAAGCATTTATGATAGAAAAAGAATTTAGAAATGAAGATCCCACTGGTAAGGCTATAACCTTAATATTGTTTGTCGTTTCTCTTATAGGTGCTGGATCATTATCTGTTAAAATTGGTTTGCAGGGTTTCCCACCGCTGAAAATGGCACTTTTTCGTAGCATGTTAGGAATTCTTGTTGTCGGAGGAGTAGGATTTTACTTTGGGGTGTCAATGCGATTACGTTTTGAGGAATTGCCCCGACTACTCTTGCTTGCAGCACTCCAGGCATTACATATAATTACAATGAATGTCGGCACGCAATTCACGACGGCTTCGCGTTCTACTATTTGTCATACACTGTATCCAATATTTGTAGTTCTGTTCGGACATTTCTGGCTTCCGGGTGATCGACTTTCTCCCACAAAGTTATTGGGTATCCTCGCTGCGTTCGGTGGTATGTTTGTAGCACTCGCACCAAATCTACAAGGCACAGGTGCTGCGGAGCACCTCATCGGTGACTTGATAGTAACACTGTCGGCTTGTCTACTTGCATTCCGAATTACATTCACAAAACTGTTTGTTCAGGAGATTTACCCGTATCGACTCCTCGTTTGGTTATTAGGTATAAGCATTCCGATTTTTTTCGTTTTAAGTTACATATTTGAGCGTGAGAAATCAATTGTGTGGACATTAGCAAGCAGCGGGGCTTTGCTCTATCAAGGATGGGTTATAACAGGTTTCTGCTTTTTAGCCTTGACATGGGTGCTAAGGAAATACAAGGCAAGCAAACTGGTGGTTTTTTCTTTTCTTATGCCGGTGTCGGGAGTTTTGTTTAGCAACATGTTCTTAGGCGATGCGTTAACCTTCAGTTTATTGGCGGGTACAGGATTAGTTGCAACAGGAATTTATCTTGTGAACATGCAACCTAAAAAAGCACAATGATAGAGATGATAGAAATGGTTAAGGTGAGTCTGTGGCAAGCGATATAGTTTTATATATGTTACCCACATGAATTTCACAGCAACACGTAAAATGTTAATACTAAAGTAATTTCTTTGCTTTATGGAACCTAAGATATAATAGTGACTGGATAGACTTAACTACAAAGATGTAATAGAAAGGAACATAATTTTATGGCAACAATTTATTATGATAGTGATGCCAATTTTGATTTATTAAAAGAACGTACCGTCGCCATCATCGGCTATGGTGCACAAGGCAGAGCACAAGCACTAAACTTACAAGACAGCGGCGCGAACGTTGTTGTTGGATTGTATGAAGGCAGCCGTTCAAAAGAGCGCGCGGAAGCAGAAGGCATTACCGTCAATAATGTAGAAGAAGCGTCTGCAATGGCAGACATCGTTCAGATTCTCATCCCAGATGAAAAACATTCTGCTGTCTACCGGGATGAGATTGCACCCAATATGCAAGCAGGCAATATGTTGATGGTCTCACACGGGTTCAGTGTTCACTTCGGACAGATTCTACCTTCCGATGATATTGACGTAACTATGATTGCACCGAAGGGACCTGGTTCTCTTGTTCGTGAAGTATTTGAAGGTGGTGGTGGTGTGCCGTGTCTCATTGCTATACATCAAGATACAACCGGTGCAGCCCGTGACATTGCTCTCGCTTATGCCAGAGGTATCGGTGGCACACGCGCGGGTGTCATTGAGACTACATTCCAGGAAGAAACTGAAACAGACCTTTTTGGGGAACAAGCCGTGCTTTGTGGTGGAACTGCTGCCCTTATTAAAGCAGCATTTGACACACTCGTTGAAGCAGGTTATCAACCGGAAATGGCATACTTTGAATGCCTACATGAACTGAAACTGATTGTTGATCTCCTCTATACCGGTGGGTTAAGCAAAATGCGCAACGATATAAGTAACACTGCTGAATATGGTGATTTGACGCGTGGACCGCAACTCATTGACGATAGCGTTCGTGAAAAAATGCGTCAAATTCTAAAAGACGTGCAAGGCGGTATCTTCGCACGTGAATGGGTGCTTGAGAATCAAGCTAACCAAGCAGTACTACGCGCCCTACGACGACAGGAAGCAGAACTGCAGATTGAAGAAGTCGGTAAAAACTTACGTAGTATGATGAGTTGGCTTGACGAATAGTCTATTATTCACGGTAGATACGATTTCCTAACCGTATCTACCGTTATGGTTCATTCCAAAATTGACACTTGTAGCGGTCCTCATAAGACACACTTACTGTAGACAATGTCCGACACTCCTAAGGGAGCCAACCCCAATTTGGCATCCAACAAATTTAGCCGGACTTCACTAATTCTCCCAATCTACCTTCCTGCCTTGCTTCTTTCATCAGGTGCGGGAATTATTTATCCAACACTCGCTATATACATTGAATCGTTTGGATTATCTTATACTTTAACAACATTCGTTATTGCGATTAGCGTTGTTGGGAATATCCCTGCTGGTATTTTGGTGGAACGCGTCGGTAGAAAACCGGCAATGTTGATCGGATTGGTAATGATAGCCATTTCTACATTTGGAATGGGAACAGCGAGTAATCTTACACATCTTTTTCTGGCACAATTGATTGGTGGTGTTGGTAATGCGTTATGGATGCTCTCTCGGCATGCCTATATGACCGATATGATCCCAATAGCAAAGCGAGGAATATCAATTGCGTTGTTTGGTGGTGTCAACCGCATGGGAACTTTTGCTGGAAAGCTTGGGGCAATCTTCCTTGGAGCAAATCTGAGACTGCCGTTTTTCGTATATGCGGGAATTGCTGTGCTGACGCTACTAATCTGTTTTTTTTCTATACCTGATACAAAACGGGAACCGAAGGATCAATCGCAAGAAACACAGCAACCCTATCTGACACAACTACTCCAAGTATCTAAACAACATTATAGGTTATTGGCAACAGCAGGTATTGGGCAGGTCTGCGTTCAAACACTGCGACGTGGGTGCCATATCATCATTCCACTATATGCCAAGGATGTTGCAGGTATAAACACACAAGGTATCCGTTTGGTGGAGATGATTTCTTCGGCTGTTGATATGTCAATGTTTCCAGTGGCAGGATTTATGATGGACCGTTTCGGTAGGAGGTTTGCAACAGTACCAGGGATTTGCCTCTTTGCTACCGGCATGGTGTTGATGCCGTTCACACAATCATTTACGTGGTTGCTTCTTGCTGCTATCCTGATGCGGTTTGGGAACGGGATCGCATCAGGGACAATGATGACACTCGGTGCAGATTTAGCACCGAAAGATGGAACTGGAGAGTTTCTTGGATTATGGAGGCTTACTGGAGACTTTGGCGGGGCAGCTGGACCTGTCGTAGTTGGTAAAATCGCTGATGTATTTGGATTAGGTTTTTCAGGGTTCGCTTTAGGGGGGATTGGATACCTTGCAGTGAGTATCTTTCTCTGGCTTGTACCAGAGACATTGCAAAAAGAATAAAATGCCGGAAGAGGGACTCGAACCCTCACGCGCGATTTGCACACTAGAACCTGAATCTAGCCTGTCTACCAAATTCCAGCATCCCGGCATTGCAATGATATAGTATATACGGATTCCAATCAAATGTCAAATTATAGTGAATTGTAGTATCGTAGGTCGGAGCGAGCAAAGTGACCTACGACATATTTGAGTAGATATTTGTTTATTGTGAGGTGCCATGTTGGTCTTTGACAGTGATTGTATTGCAGAAAAAACCCTTCTGTGATTTCTGTGATTCTGACAACAAACATGTCGGAGGTCGCTACACTCGTTCCGACCTACGTTTTACTTACCTACACAAAACTGCGAAAAAATGCGATCCAGAATATCTTCAGTAGTGGTTTTGCCTACGATATCACCAAGAGCATCAAGACCAATACGTAAATCTACAGAAACAAGATCGGGTGGCATCTCGTTTTCTAAGCTCGCTATAACATCCTCAAGGGATTCTTGTGCACGGCGAAGCGCATCTTGATGGCGAGTATTGGTGATAATCGGTGACTCTGCCATTACAAATTCACCACCAAGTAGTTCTTCACGGATTGCAATTTTCAGTTCTTCAATACCATTTCCTTCGGTGATTGCAGTCTGAATAATACGCGCCTTTGGACAATGGTCAGATAGCACATGTGGTTGTGTAATAACGGGAAGATCCGTCTTATTCAGTATCAGGATTACCCGATGAGAATTCCCAATCTGTAACAACTCAATATCCGCTTTGTCTAACGGTTGCGATGCATCAAACATTAGGAGTAAAAATTCCGCTTTGTTAAGGACATCTCTACTCCTTTGAACACCGTGTTGTTCAACAATATCATCCGTCTGTCGGATCCCTGCTGTATCAATAAGATTGATTGGGATACCAGCGACGTTAATCGTCTCCTCAATCGTGTCGCGCGTAGTACCCGGAATGTCAGTGACAATAGCACGCGCTGTGGTAACCAGTGCATTGAACAGACTTGATTTACCTACATTCGGTTTGCCCAATATAGCAACTTTGACACCCTCCTTGATAATACGTCCTTCTGAAGCAGTTTCTAATAATTGCATTAAATTCTTTTGTATAGCACGGACGGTTTGCAGCTGTGTGTCAATCTTCATAAAGTCCAAATCTTCATCTGGAAAATCAATTGATGCCTCAACTTCCGCGAGTAGTTCAGCAAGACCATCACTCAGCCGATTTACATGCTCCGAGAGTTTCCCCGATAGTGCGTCAATCGCGATTTTACGACTGAGTTCAGTTTTAGAACTGATGAGTTCTGCTACAGCTTCTGCTTGAGCGAGATCAAGTCTACCGTTGAGATACGCGCGTTTTGTGAACTCACCCGGTTCAGCGAGCCTTGCCCCCGCCTTTACAACTAATTCTAACACCGTCGTTAACGGAACAAAGCCTCCATGACAGTTGAATTCAACGATGTCTTCAGTCGTATAGGTATTGGGAGCGCGCATAATACCGAGAAGCACTTCGTCAACGACTTCATCGGGTGCGGATGTATCTATGACATGCCCGTGGGTAAGTGTATGTGTTGGGAGTTTATCTGGTGTAATTTCACGTGAGGGACGAAACAGTTGACAGGCGATAGGTATTGCGAGTGAACCACTGACGCGTACTATCCCGATGCCTCCTTCACCTCTCGGTGTAGCGATGGCAGTGATGGTATCGTCAAATTTCATAGTGCAATTCCTGCTTTACAAGGAGATTAATAGTTATCTTCCCTTGTAATCACAATGCGCCGCATATCACCTTCTCCTTGACTAAAAGTTGAAACGGTATCATCCGCTTGTAAGGTGAGATGAACGATACGGCGATCTTTAGCAGACATAGGAGAAAGAACGACATCCTGTCTTGTCCGTTTAACTTTAGCGGCAACCTGATGTGCAAGGTCAACGAGTGACTGCTCTCTCCGTTCCCGATAACCTTCGGTATCAACAAACACTTTTTTCTTCGCAAGCGCATTCTTATTGATGATACAATTCAGGATACGTTCTATGGCATCAAGTGTTTGTCCATGTTTGCCAATAAGGAGTGCTGGTGAATCAGTTATCATATTTAAGTGTAGGCTACCTTCAGAAAAGTCAGATTCTACCTCTCCATCAACACCTATCCGCGTGAGTATTTCTTTCAAAACGGTTTCAGGAGAAGTCGTAATATCTTCCTTAAAGGTAGCACGAACTTTTGCAGGTTTCGCACCAAAACTCAATATGCCTTTTGTCGGTTCGTTTATTATGATGATGTTTACGTGTTCGCGTGTAGTATCAAGTTCCGTGAGTGCAATATCAATTGCCTCTTCAACAGTTTCTGCTTCAACTTCAATATAGTTTTGCAAGTGGCAACACTCCTTTTGTCCTATGTATATTCACGCATATAAGTGCAAATTAAGACGATTATTATTTATTATGTGGACAAAACTAATATAGCCGGGTTCTTATATTATATTATATCACAATATTTGAAATTTCAAATATTATTAGGATAAAGAACAGAGCCATTCAATTGTCAACGAATTGAACCCTCTGACAGAGGTCTATTTTGTAGAAGCAATCTCCGAATCACGACTAAACACAGTGATTGTCATGAATCGAAGTTCTCCTACAATTAGAATGTCCATTTATTGGTAAAATTTACTATATACTCAATTAACTTTTGCACGAGAACTCAAATATTCCGGTGGAATGGAATTAATCAACGCATCTAACATCTGTTTGTGACGTTTTTTGTCCTTTGCATTCTTGCTTGCTTCAGCGACTTGTTTCCAAAAATAGTCTAATGAAGAATTCGCAGGTAAAATGCATAAAGTATATTTGTAATATCTTAATGCATCATCATAGAGTTCATTTGCAACATACGCATGTCCAAGTGTCATTGGGTAGTAATAACTCATCTCCGTATCATCATGTAAAGCACGTGTTGCATATTTTAGTGCTACATCTGGGAAGATATCCTTTTCAAGAAGTTTTTCAGCTATCTTACGTTGGTTATATGAACTCTGTATATTGCCATCATGAAGTCTAATTTTTAACCACTCAGTGTAAGCAAGTTCAGCTTTATCTGTATCCCCTATCTTATTACAGAGATCTCCTAAAAGTTCATGCATGACCACACTCTCTGGTATTTCCGGTTTCACTTCTTCAAGAATAGCAATTAGTTTGTCTTCTTGTCCTTCGTCAGTATAGAGTTCGGAAATAGTGTGAATTAATGAATCATGACTCTTTTCCCTCAATGGTCCGTCTAATGCTCTCCGATATACCGCTATTGCATCTAATTTCTGGTTCTGGTCTAAAAACAACTTTGCTAACAGATCGTAGTATTGGTATGATTCTGGCTGTAGTTCAATCGCTTTTTCATAATATGATGCCGCCTTCGTTAAGTACTCAGTCCTCAAACCTGCAATCACTGGACGGGTGTAAGATTCAAGTTTAGCATTACCAATAAGTTTTCCATTATTATTATTGGGTGAACTATCAGAAATGCGTTTCTCCGTTTCTGTATCAAATTTCCAATATCCGACCAAACCTTCTTCATCTCCCTTCAACTGCTTGTTCATATCGGTACGAATTTGATTCTCAGTACGTGCGATGTTCCAAATTCGCACTTCATCTATTAGACCAGCAAAAGATGCATGCTCAGATCTTTCTTCTTCATGAGAACAACCGATACGAAATGGAAGTGTGGTTTTACGTAAATAGTTCTCTTGTTTAAAGTCGTTTCTATTGATTTCAGAACCGTTGAGATACAACTTCATAATGTTATTTTTAGCATCAATGGTTCCTGCAACGTGGCACCAATTATTCTTTTGGATAGATTCACTTGGAGATACTGTATAGCTTAAGGGTTGTCCACCGGGGGATGTATCAAAGAATACGCTGCCTTCATCAAATAACCAGAATGTAAATTGTCGATGCGAAATATCCGGTATTCGTTTGTCACCTTTGAAGAGTATTGTCGTACAGGTGTTTGGAAAACTTGTGGGTTTGATCCAAGCAGATACCGTAACTTGTTCGGATATATTGTCTATGATCTCGCTGTCCGTGATTTCGACATAACTTCCATCTCCATCTAAACTAAGTGCCTTGCTTTCTATTACTTCGTCTACTTTACGATCCAATCTTTGAAATAGATCCCCCAACTTCCTGTACCAGTAGGCATTTTCAGGTTCCAGTTTCGTTAGTTTTTCATACTGCTCAATCGCTTCTTTTATTTTATCGGCGGCTTCAAAACTCTCAGCAAGTTTCAAAATTAACTTGGGATCGTTTGGGTTCTTCTCAACCTCATTGATTTGTTCCGGTATCCATTTTTCATAGAGTTTTCCTTCCTTGGCAATTTCACGGATTACTTTTTTTGCCATAGATCGTATGCTGGAACTTCTGGATTTGTCTGTCATTTCCTGATATTTATGAAGAGCTTCTTTGTATTGTCTTGTCCCACGATAACTTTTTGCAAGTATAACTTGCAAAGTTTCTTGAATCGTACTATCAAAGTCGTTATCGCTTTTATCAATGGCAGCTTTGGAGAGTTCAATCGCCGGTTCATACATCCTGTTTTCAATACAGATTGTTGCGAGCGCGCCAAGAAACCAAACATCGTTTTCTTTGCTGCTGGATGCAAGTGCCTTTGCAGCTTGTTTGATCATCTCATCGGCTAATTTAGGTTGATTGCTTTTTGTCAATGCAGCCGCAGCATAATATAGATAACGGACATTGTTAGAATCCGCTTTACCAAGTGCTTCATACATTTCAGCAGCTTTCTTATAATCCTTTTCGTCCCAATATATCCTTGCTAATATTGTAAGTGCCACAGGATTATCTTTGTTTTTCTCAAGTTTACCTTCAAAATGTGCTTTCAACACATCAAGTTTATCGCAACTCTTGAATGCACTAATCAGAGTATCACGTGCTGTCTCTACGACGTATAACGCAGTGGATATTGCTGTAATTCTATCCAAAGTGTAGCTAAGTGTTCTTCCGCTATTATTCGAATTCACCTGTGTTTCGTAATCTTCCACTACTGAGTACATTTTACCGAGTTCCACATATACTTTAAGCAATTCAACAGAAATCCTTTTAGTTTCATAAGTATTGGTTGTCATGTCGCGTGCTCTCTTATAAGCATTAGCAGCTTTTTCCAATTCTCCAATCTTATGAAAGTATTCAGCAAGCAATATCTGCATCCCGAATGAAATTGTGTCACCTTCTTCAACTTTTTGTATTTTCTGTTCTAAATTCCCATTTAAACGATACAAATTGAGCAAATACCGTTCAAGATCTTGCCGTTCCGTATCTGAAGCAGTGTGTAGAATGGTTTGTTTCAATGCAATTTCAGCAGCATCCAAGTCCATATTGAGAAAATTAAGTCTTACGAGTCTGTGATATATCTGTTTATTTTCGTATGCCAATTCGGTTGCTTTAATATAGTTCACAATGGCTGCATCTACATTACCTTCAACTTCATAAAGTCTAGCAATTCGTGCGTAATGTGCACCTTTTTCTGGTTCTGTCTGGATGTAGCCAAGGGCAAGGTCAAGTGCCTTTTTGTGTTTACCAGCAGAATGTAAGCTACTGACAAGTGCATCTTGATACTCTATGTTTTCTGTGTCAGTTTCAAGCAGTTTACTATAGGTTTGTGCAGCATTTTCGTGCTGATTTATGCGTGAGTAAAGCGTCGCGAGCTGCAACCGAGATTCGTTGTCATCAGGCACAGCAAACACAATTCGTTCATAGATTTCTATTGCTTCTTCTATTTGGTTGAGATTCACATGCTGCTCTGCTTTTCTGACGAATTCATGTGCCGGTGAGTGAATTCCTTCGGTTTCTTGTGCTTCAATTAATGTCAGGAAAGTGCTCACTGTGATCAACATTAGAATGACAAAGCAGAAGAATTTTAAGCGTAGCAAGGATATCTCCTAAAGGATTGAGCGGCTACAAGGGTTAATACCAATTCTCACAAATTTGGAATGAGATAATTGATTGACTCTGAATAAAGAATAAGAAATGATTACGTCATACTCCTGTCAGTTATACTATTTCTGTTTTCGGTTTGGTTTAGTTACCTGTGTTTCTTCGGTTTCACCATCATGAAAATACTTTGTTTGTATATATTGTTGAGCTACTGTAAAGACATTATTGCATAACCAGTATAACACAAAACCAGATGCCCAATTATAAAAAAGGAAGACAAAGATAAGTGGCATAAATTGCATAATCTTCGCTTGCATATTCGTTGTAGCGGGTGTAGCAGACATTCCACCGACAAATTTTTGTTGAAGCCAAGTCGTCAGTCCATTTAGTAGCGGTAAAAACCTAATAGCATCTATATCTAAAAAGATCAACGGAATTGTAAATGGAAGTTTAACAAAGACATCTGGTGCTGATAGGTCATTTATCCAAAGAAAGAAAGGGGCACCGCGGAATTCAACCGCAGTTCCAAGCAACGCAAAGAGTGCCCAGAAAATAGGTAGCTGCGGAAGCCAGGGGATACAACCACTCAATGGGTTCACACCATTTTCTTTATAAATACGCATTGTCGCTTTGTTCAGTTTTTGAGGGTCATCCCGAAATTTCTCTTTCAATTCAACCAATTGCGGTTGAAGTTGCTGCATCTTCTTCATAGAGACATGTGCTTTGCGGGTGAGAGGGAAAGAAAGTATCTTTACTAACGCAGTTAAAACGATAATCGATATCCCATAGTTCCCAAAAAAATTGTAGATCAACTTAACTAACCACAACATTCCCCAAGCCACAGGACCGAAAAAACCGAAATCAATGATTTTGGATAAGTTAATCGGTTGTTCTGGATCGTTCGGTGCTGTGATTTCCTTCAGCATTGCATCGTCCTTAGGACCTACGTAAAGACGAAATGAATGCGTTTCCTTCTGCTGTGATGATAGTTGAAAATTTGGGATTGTCAGGACAGTGGTCTCAGTTGGTGCTGAGACGAATATATCCGTAGATGCTTTTGTTTCTGGCTTGTCAAGTTTATATGTTGCCTGTAGTTGCGGGTCAGGAATCATGACCGCAGTAAAATATTGGTTATTGAAACCCGCCCATAAAACATTTGCATAAGCTAATTCATCTTTCAATTCTTTCTTCGGTTTTCCTGTGCCAATATAGGTTTTAGAACCCTCTTTTTTCGGGTCATATCGCCCTCGTTTGCCGGAATCTTTTTCGTGGATCAGAATGTCAGCAGTGATTCCTGCTCCCCACCGAAGTTCGTATCCGTTTGAAAGTTCATTTCCTCCAATTTGTACCAGTTGAGAATTATCTGTAATGTTCTCAAATGTCAGTTCCAAATCAACCGTATAACTCGTGTTATAAAATGTAAGCCTTTTTGCTACCTTTAGCACATCGCCAATTGTAGTCGTAAAAGTAAGCGTATCTTTTTTTCTTGATTCTGACAGTGTTATAGCTTCCTTATCAGCATCCCAAGTAGCGCGCCTCAAATCTAAATCAAGTTGTAGATTTTCATTTCCAAGTCGTATGGCAAGACAGTTCAGTGCAGCCTCAGGAATAAGGTTCATTGGAACAATTAGATTGGTGTCAGATCTGTCAGGAAAACGTAAATCACCGTTTTCTTTCTTTTCTGTAAATTCCCACTGCTTCGCTATTGCTAATTTTTCATTAAATGCAATTTCATAAGTATCGGTTGTGACCTGTATTACTGGATCATCAGGATTAACCTGAATAATTTGCGGTTGTGCGGAATCAGGGTCATTCTCTCCGTTACCATCAGATGTATTCGTTTGGGGTGTCTGTTCAGGTGTTGTTGGATCGGTCGGTTCTGGTGCGAATCGATTGCCAAAGATCAGAGTCCAACCAATCATCACAACAAGCATAAGAACAACAGCAAGTATATAACGTGATCCCATTTATATTTAAAAACTCCTCTTTACTATTATTTACCAATATATTTGTGATTTACCATACACTTGTTGTAGCCATTAGATCAGCATTATTGTTATTGAAGTGGATCAAAACCGCCAGGATGATAAGGATGGCATTTCACCAATCGTTTTATTGTTAACCAGATGCCTTTGAATGCACCATACTTCTCAAATGCTTGTTGTGCATAGTGTGAACAGGTCGGATGAAAACGGCACGATGGTGGAAGAAGTGGAGAGATGAAGCGGCGATATCCGCGGATAGCGTAGAGAATGAATCGACTCATTTTACATCACAAAACAGCGTTTTGAGGACGTACGTATTATTTAGCCTATATTCCCAAATCCTCAGTGAGAACGATTCCCAATAGAGTTTCAACAAGGAAAGCACCCTATCTATCTGTCTCTCTATTCGTCAAGATTGATGCTCGGAGGAACAATTTATGTAGACTATCTCGGACTTCTTGCATTGTTAGTCCACAGGCAGCCGACCTACCTACAACAACAATATCATGGTGTGGTAGGAGATGATATTTCAGCACACGAAACGATTCACGAATAAGCCGTTTGACACGATTCCTCTGAACACTTTTACCAACTTTTTTACTTACAGTAATTCCTAATCGAGGTTGTTTTAATTGTGTGTGGTAAACATATATAACAAAGTGTGTATTCCAATACTTTTTACCCTTTTTATAGGCTCTCTGAAATTCCCATGGCTTCTTCAGTCTTTCCGGATGCAGTTGATAAGACATAACGTCAGGACACACTCATATCGGTCTCACCCTATTCTTCGGAATTTGCAGTGAACTATACTACGTCATTTCACATCTTCAACTGTGTATAGGAATATAGTTATCATTCCGTCTTAGTTAATATAGAGGTACTTCTTCCACGAGGGATGATAACCTCGAAAATGACGGTTAAGTTGCAAATACGTCAAAATAGAAGGCGTTTTCGGTGCGCGTTTTAACTTAAACTGCGTCTCATAAAGCATTTGACTACCTTTTTTGTTATTGCATCGCTTGCAGGCAGTCACAACATTTTCCCATGTTGTTTTTCCGCCCTTCGAAATTGGCACAACATGGTCAAGTGTGAGTAGAGATGCAGAAAGTTCACGATGGCAATACTGGCATACATGTTGGTCGCGCGCAAGTACATTTTTACGAGAAAACTTGACGACACTGCGCGGAACATGGACGTAGTTTACCAAACGAATAACGTGCGGTACTTTGACTGCAGTTGATGGTGACTGTATTTCAAAATCAGACACTTCTTCTGTCTGAGCAGTTCCCTTGAATACCATTTTCAAGGCACGTCTGAGATTGCAAACATTGATCGCTTCGTAGCTTGCGTTCAGTACCAAAACGGTGACATCCACTCGCCTGTCCTCCTACAAGCAAGTCATACAGACCTTACTCACACATAATATTAACACATCTAAACGCAAATTGCAACTAAAATCTAAATTCGCTTTCACATAATCTCTTTCAATACAAGTTTGAATTGTGATATAATAGTCTACAAAACTAACATAGTCATATTTTGATGATATTTAGAAAATCATTTAGTGGAACAGTGATCCTTCACGTTACAAAAGTGTTTAATTTCGAAGGAGAATTCGGATGTCAAATGAAGGTAGACGTTCTTTTTTACAAATCGCAACTGCTTGCATCGGTGGATTAATGAGTTTAGCAGCCGGCATTCCACTGATCGGTTTTGCTATTTCCCCGGCGTGGAAAAAAGGTGAATCCCAGTGGGTTGACTTAGGCTTAGTAGACCGCCTCAAAAACAGCCGTTTCAAAAAGGTAAATTATACATTCACAGCGAAAGACGGTTGGGTCAAAGCTACAAAAAAACGTTCTGTCTACGTTACGGATATAGGAAACGGAGAGTGGGATGTATTCTCACGTACGTGTTCACATCTCGGTTGTCTTGTCAGGTGGAACGAAAGTCAAGAATCATTCTTATGTCCCTGCCACGGTGCGATCTTTGATAAGAACGGTGCTGTTGTCGCTGGTCCACCACCAGAACCGTTGCAAAAACTTGATGTCAAAGTAGAAGCTGGTGTTTTATATGTAAGGGAGGCGTAAATGAAGCAATTTCTCAAAGATCGTCTCCCATTAGATGGCGTGATGGACCATCTGCGTAAACCACTGCCAAAACATATCAACCTGCTTTTCTCACTTGGCAGTTTAGCAATGTTCTTGCTAATACTTCAGGCGGTAACGGGTGCTTTTTTAGCATTATACTATTCTCCTTCACCAGACCACGCTCACAATGCTGTCAGTTATATATCTAACGAAGTGCCTTTTGGAAGTTTTGTGCGTGGCTTGCACCATTGGGGTGCAAGTGCCATGGTCATCATCGTCTTTCTGCATATTCTCCGCGTTGTACTATATGGTTCATACAAAGCACCGCGTGAACTTACATGGGTCGTCGGTGTTCTCTTGTTCATAGTTACACTCGGATTCGGATTTACAGGTTATCTGTTGCCGTGGGATGAAAAAGCGTATTGGGCAACGGTTGTCGGCATAGAAATATCAAGTACTGCCCCTGTGTTAGGTGATGTAGTTGCAAAAATCCTTCGTGGCGGTGCTGAGGTAGGTGCGGTAACACTGTCACGGTTCTACGCACTGCACACAATCTGGTTACCGTGGTTAGCATTCGGTTTGGTCGGCGTACACCTTTTTCTTGTGAGATTCTACGGCTCTTCAGGATTACCGAAAAACACGGACGAAGAAATGAATACCGGCAAACCGTTCTATCCAGATCAGGTATTTGAAGACGTAGTCGGTATGTTGATTCTGTTTATAGTACTTGCTTGTGCTGCACTGTTCGCACATGTTCCCCTTGAAGATGTCGCAGATCCAACAAACGCAAATTACGATCCGCGCCCCGAATGGTATTTCCTATTCCTATTTCAACTCCTGAAATACTTCCAAGGTCCTTTTGAAATACTTGGCACATTTGTCATCCCAACTGTCGGTATGTTGCTACTTCTATTCCTCCCCTTCTTAGACAGAAGTGAACGAAAATTGCTTTGGAAACGACCAATTGCATTGACGGTCACGAGTGTATCTGTTATAGCAATTGTAGGATTGACGATCTTGGGTGCGACTGCACCAAAACTTGAGACCACAGAGGAAACTCCTCCCACAGAACAGGTTCAACAGGTTGCCCCGACAGACACACAAACAGAACAAACCGATGAAGAGGAAGATGTGTTTGATTTCCAATTGAACGAGGAAGAAATTGAAAATGCCAGAGATGTGGATGGAAATTCTGAATAGTCTATATGACACGTCGGACAAATTACACTAATCAAATCCCATAGTGACTGATGAAAAACTGCATTTTGGAAGAACAATTTACGCTTTTTCCTATAGATACTCAGTCTGAAGTCTCAGAAGAGATAACAACATCTGACGAGACAGAATTAGTCTCCTTCCGGGAGTTAGTTCCAGAAATAACTGACACAGGATACCTGACCCATGCCATCGTATCCTATCCCGCAAAATTTATCCCACAAGTCGTCAGATATGCAATCAACACATACACAAAAGAGAATGATTGGATAGTTGATCCATTCGCTGGTTCGGGTACTGTAGGCGTTGAAGCTTTTCTATGCAAGCGTAACGCCGTTCTCTTTGATCTCAATTTATTATTAAATCACATCATGCCGCTCAAGGTGTATCGCGGCAAAGAACGGTTGAATAAAGGTCAGTTGTGTAAATTGTTAGATGGCATGCAGGAGAATAAAACACACCGTTTCAATCCTTCCTGGTCCAATATTGAATATTGGTATGCACCTGAAATCTTAACACTGCTTTCGCATTATTGGGGTTTCATCTACAGTGTAGAGCCTGATGTCTATACAGGTATAATCAAATCTGCCCTTTTGAAGGTTAGCAAACGTTTCTCAAACACCGAACACAGAACACCAAAGTTGGCGAGATCCAAGCGAAAATTAGCAGCAATTGAAGAACTGCTAAATGACAATTGGAGAGAGCAACTTGTTGATATAATCTACACACATTCCTTCAAAACGTTAAATCGTATCAACGACTTTATAACACTCACACAACAACATAATAATCAGATTGATTTTCATGGCGGTGTTGATTCCTCTTATATTGAAATACAACGTGAATGTGATGCATTAATCACATCGCCTCCCTATCTCCAAGCACAAGAATATATCCGATCCACAAAGATGGATCTCTATTGGTTAGGACACACCGATGAAGAAATACAAGCACTATCACGTCTTGAAATCCCCTATCGGAAAGCAGACCGTATAATACAAACTAAAACACTGGATGAGGTCAGGGACAAACTCACACGTTCAGACCTGTGCAAACGACTTGACTCCTATTTTTGTCATACAATAAATGCTCTTGAAAATACAATGAACCGATTGAAACCAGATGCCGCCGCATGTATTTTTGTGGGTAATCCACGCATTGATGGAATCACCGTTGAATTGTGGAGAATCTTAGTGGAATATTTTACAGAACGCGGTTACCAATTTGAAAAAGTATATGAAGACAGGATAAAAACACGACAACTGTTTGGAGTACGCAAAAATAAAAACCCCGATGGCATGAAGTCAGAATATTTGCTTATATTGAGAAAGATGACTGTTTAATAGCATTCCGACTTGCTATTTCAAAGGATGCATAAACGATGAGATACATAATTGGCATTCTCATATTTATATTATCGTTGTTTACGATGGACGGATATGCACAAGAGTATACAACATGGGGTCTACCCGACGGTGCAAAAGCACGTTTTGGTAAAGGTGAAATCACTACAATAGCATTCTCACCAGACGGGTCTGTACTTGCAGTAGCAAGTTCTGTGGGAATATGGATTTATGATGCACAGACCAGTAAAGAACTCGCGCTTCTACCTGTACATAAAGATAAGGACACAACGATATTAAACTATGGTATTGCTGGAAACGCCACAGTAAATTCGTTGGTATTTTCTCCTGATAGCAAACTGTTGGCAATTGCAGGTTGGGATGGTACAATAAGACTGTTTGATCTTACAAATTATAGCGAACGTTACACTCTCTACAAGAACAAGAAAACGCGTCCAAGAGGTTTAGCAGAGAAACCCGCTATATCGTTAGCATTTTCCGAAGATGGAAAAACGCTTACGAGTTTAGAGAAAACTGATTTACATAGTATGAAAGTGTGGGATGTTAACTCTGGCAAATTGCTGTCGGATATGTCAGGACGTATTACAGATGATATTCCGACAGAAAAGGATCTAATCCACTCATCTAAACAGGGTAATCCTACACCTCAGTTGGAAAGTAAACAGGATAATCCCCTTTTGGCATTTGCAATTTCACCTGATGGAATAACCTACGCTGCCAGAAGGTTAAAAATAACCGATGTTAATAAAATACGTGAAACCGAAATTGCATTTGGTAATGTTCATACGGGAGAATTAGAACCTCCCTTAATTAAGATTCGGGCAATGCCTTCAAATATGGTTACAAATCAGTCAACGGATTCGCTACTTCCGTTTAGAGAGATAATATTCTCTCCCGATGGAACAATACTGGCTGGTGTTGAAATTAATAATAGCAGAGAGCGGAAAAACTTTAAAAGAATAAGATACACAAAGATACGATTTTGGTATGTGAGTACTGGCAGGGAAATTTCTACCGTTATACCACAAGAAAGTGAAGTCAACCCTTATTTTCCTATTCTTGTATTTTCACCTGATAGCAGAACTTTTATCACTTTTGATAGAGGAACACCAATCCAACTATGGGATGTCAGCACAGGTAATTTAATCTCAACAATCACGATTCCTGTGCCTAAACTTGCTGACCCTTGGTCTATTGGTAAAATAATAAAGTTAACATTACACAGGATTGGTGTTGTAAGGGATAGTGCTCCCGAAAAAATTGCTAATATTTCAACATTAGCGTTTCACCCGGACGGAAAAACAATCGCTATAGCAACAGATGGCAATGAAAATGGAGGAAACTGTTCACTTCAATTATGGAATGTTGCTAATGGTAAGTTAAGATCAACTTTTACAGAACATCCAAAGCTATTTTCCATTGCTACAAATGCGACCAATTTTCTCTATCTGAAGGGAAGGGATAACCTTGAATTGCGAGAAACTAACACTGGGAAAATGTTGCAAGACATAACACCGATTTGGTTACAAATACGCAAAAAAATGTCTGATATGGAGAGTCGTGCGGTTTCATCGGTAAACTCACTATTCGCAATTGGGGGCAGGGATGGTCTGATTGAGTTGTGGAACGGCAAAACAACAAAACGTATGCTAACATTCAAAGGGCACACAGGAAAGATCAAGGCATTGGCATTTTCAACAGATGAATCCGTCCTTGCAAGCGGAAGCGATGATATGAGCATTCGACTGTGGAATACTCGTTCCGGTAATCAACTCCTTAAACTTACTGACCATGTTAAGTCTGGCAAAAAACAGAATTTTTCAAATGCACCTACACTCAAAAGTGCAGAATTAGTGAACAACTTGGTATTATCCACTGATGGCAAATACCTTGCTGCATCAAGTGAAATTGGGACAGTCTGGCTGTGGGAACTCAGTACACCTACTTTATTAACAACAATCACCTCCCATGAGGAAACAGCTGATGTGCTTATGACAGGAACGGGTTTATCCAAAATAGGTATGGCATTCTCACCTGATAACAAACTCTTTGCAAGCGGAGGAATGAATGGAGAAATATTGTTATCGGATGTTAGTCCTAATCCTGTTTCTTTACCGCTTAGAAAGCATTCTTTGTCAGTAAATACATTCGCGTTTTCTCCTGATAGCAAACTACTTGCAAGTGGCAGCAGGGATACTACTATCCGACTCTGGAATACAGAAACAGGATTAGAAATCACAACGCTTAGTGAACATAATGGTGAAATCCTATCTTTAGGTTTCTCGTCGGATGGAAAAACACTTGTTAGCGGAAGTACTGATGGTACAATTCTCTTATGGGATAGAGATAAAATAGTTGCTTTGGATAAGTAATATGAGTGTATTCCATCCACAACAGTATCGTTGTATCGCAGGTCGGAGTGAGCGTGCGAAGTCCGACATCTGACATTCTGTATGATCGTCCTGCAGTTTGGTGATTTCTTATCCTGTAAATCCTATAATCCCGGGAATGCCAAAAGGCATTCATACCCGGGGAACGCCAACAGGCGTTCATACCGTTGATTTCTTGATTTGGTAAATCTTGGTTCAGACAATTCACGGTCCACCCTCCTCACCCATTTTTCATTGACACCATTTCCCTTTATGTTATAAAATAAAACAAAAATCGTAGCGGCGGTACCATCATACCCGCCAGCAAGGAGATGAAATGAAATCACAACAAACCTTCAGGCAAATAGCAACAGCACTGCTTCTGCTCCTTTTTGTCCTACCCCTATCTGCTGAGGAACATCCCGAAGAAGCACCACCCCCTCTCAAAAAATACGTTGAGTTCTCACTCAGCGGCACCTATTCCGACACAAAAGAAATGAGTTTATTTGGCACGACTTCAACAAAAACATTGCGAGGGCTTTTCAAGAAATTGGACGCACTCAAAAATGACGATGAAGTCGCTGGCATCATCTTCAAAATTGGAAGCATCGGTATAGGATGGGCAAACTTACAAGAAATTAGAGAGAAATTAGATGAAATACAAGATACCGATAAAGAAATGATTGCATATCTTGAGGGTGGTAGCAACGCGCAATATCTCCTTGCTGCTGCTATGGACAGAATCGTTCTAATGCCCGCAGGAACACTCAATCTCATCGGTTTACGTTCCGAAATATTCTTCTTTAAAGGACTTTTGGAAAAATTGGATATTGAAGCAGATATGCTCTCAGTTGGTAAATTCAAATCTGGCGTTGAACCGCTTACACGCGATAGTATGTCCGATGCTTTCCGTGAATCTATGACCGAATTGCTTGACGATCTGTATAACCAAATGCTGAATAAGATCGCTGACGGTAGAAACGGAATTACACCAGAACTCGCAGCAAAGTTGATTGATAACGGTCCCTTCACAGCGAAAGAAGCACAGGAATTAAATCTCGTTGATGAATTGAAATACTACGATGAACTGCTGGATGCAATCAATGCTGAAAATGAGGGAGAGGCAGAAGTTGCTCCAAAAGACAGCGAAAAGAAACGAAAAATGCCTAACATGAATAGTTTCACTGGAATGATGCAGCTGTTCAACATGTTGAACCCTCAACAACGTGCAGCACGCAAACTTGCAGATAAGCAGATCGCACTCATCTATGCAAGCGGTCCGATCTTACCCGATATCAATTCCCCTTTCCCTACAATGTCTATGATTACACCGAAGGGATTAAAGGAAGCATTTAAGAAAGCACGCACCGACGATGCTGTTAAAGCAGTAGTGTTCCGCGTTGATAGTCCGGGGGGTTCCGCACTCGCATCCGACCTAATATGGCGAGAAGTCATGCTCACACAACGCAAAAAACCTGTTGTCGTTTCTATGGCTAATTTGGCTGCTTCTGGCGGTTATTACATATCAATGGCAGCAGGAACAATCGTCGCACAACCCGGTACACTTACTGGTTCAATCGGTGTCTACGGTGGCAAACTCAATATGAAAGGTCTCTATAACAAAATCGGTTTGACAAAAGAGATCATCACACACGGACAAAACGCAACAATCTACTCTGATTACGGTAACTTTTCACCGACAGAGCGAGAACGCATTGAAAAAATGATGAAAACTATCTATGACGAATTTGTCAACAAGGCAGCTGCCGGCAGAAAAACAACCTATGACGAAATTCATGCAGTCGCGCAAGGAAGGGTCTGGACAGGAAAACAGGCAAAGGAACTCGGACTCGTCGATGAAATCGGTGGACTTGAAACTGCACTAACAATCGCAAAAAAACAGGGTGAAATCGCAGATGATGACAAATACGACATCATCGTACTGCCAGAACAGAAACCCTTTCTTGAACAATTCTTAGAAAGCATGCTTGAAGTAGAGATGGATATTTCAGAGTCATTACCTTTGAATTTAGCACAACTGCACCCGCTGTTCCCAATGCTAAAAGGGCAATGGCATCAGATTATGATTTGGGTAACCCTATTTGAAAAAGAACGAGTGGTCACAGCACTACCTTTTGATATTAAAATTCGGTGATTTATGGAAACCAATGACTTTAACGTTGATATAACTGACGAACAAGTAACATTTTTTCAGGAAAACGGATATCTGAGCATTCCGCGCATTACGACTGATAAAGAGATTGATTGGCTCAAGGGAATTTACGACGAACTCTTCACGGAACGCACAGGTGAGGAGCAGGGACGTTATTTTGATCTCGCAGGTCCCCGTGCACATAAAGGTAAAGAGACATTACCGCAAGTCTTAGGTCCAGAAGGACAATTCCCCGAACTCCGAGAATCTATCTATTTTCAAAATGCACGCCGACTCGCAGCCAAATTGCTCACCGTAGAAATGGAAAAGGTTGGTGGCGGCGGACACATGATACTTAAACCCGCAAACTACGGCAACGAGACACCATGGCACCAGGACGAAGCATACTGGAATCCGGAAGTCTTACCGCATAGTTTAAGTGTTTGGCTTCCCCTTGACGTAGCTACAATAGAAAGTGGATGCCTCCATTTTATTCCAAAATCCCACAAAGGCGAAGTGCGTTGGCATCGGCACATCAACAACGATCCGCTTGTTCACGGCTTGGTAACAGACGACGTAGATCCATCAGAGGCAGTTGTATGTCCTATACCAGCAGGCGGTGCTACGTTCCACCATTGTCGGACACTACACTATTCTGCACCCAACAGCACACCGTATCAACGTAGGGCATACATCTTGGTTTTCAGCGGTCCTCCACAGAAATTAGACAAACCCTCTGATCGTCCGTGGATAACAGAGGAGCAGGAAGCACTCGCAAAACTAAAATCCTTAGCAGCAGAAAGAGAATAACAACACCCAACTGCAGCCTCAGCTGGAAAAAGGTGTATCCAAATATAACCTAAGTTACTACATAATGTAGCACAATCTGTATGAAGATTAATTTATTAAATCGGTAATTTTTATTTTTGTGTTATACTGTTGTGTAAGGAGGTATTTTATCATGGCAAAACACCATAAACTTGAACTGAGTGCAACTGAGCGTCAAGAACTTATCGA